>LLEN01000014.1_pt1 | contig 35228 bp, 42 predicted proteins | sample 595881 | NCBI WGS metagenome assembly LLEN01 (sample SAMN02919314, study PRJNA255460) | bioreactor metagenome | biome: chemostat; feature: culture 2012_10.3; material: sediment; isolation source: day86 10degC chemostat 2012 inoculated with Wadden Sea sediment taken from... | place: Germany: Bremen ...
GAGGTTGTCGCAGACAAGACTGGCTATCCAACCGAGATGCTAGATCTGGCGATGGATATGGAAGCCGATCTCGGTATCGATTCTATCAAGCGGGTTGAGATCCTGGGGACAGTTCAAGACCAGCTTCCTACTCTTCCGGAGCTCAATCCTGAAGATTTAGCTGAATGTCGTACACTGGGCGAAATCGTTGATTACATGAACAGCAAACTACCTGCTGTGACAGTATCTGCAGCGCCTGTATCAACAACAGCATCTGTAACTCCAACCATACCGGTATCAGCACCTGCTGCAAGCGGCTTGGATGCAGCGCAAGTTCAAAAAAAACCATGTTGGACGTTGTCGCAGACAAGACTGGCTATCCAACCGAGATGCTAGATTTGGCAATGGATATGGAAGCCGATCTCGGTATCGATTCTATCAAGCGTGTTGAGATCCTGGGAACAGTTCAAGACCAGCTACCGACACTGCCAGAACTGAATCCTGAAGATCTGGCCGAGTGCCGTACACTGGGCGAAATTGTCGATTACATGAACAGCAAGCTACCTGCAGCCACTGTTTCTGCGGCGCCTGTTGCAACAGCACCATCATCAGCAAACGGTCTTGATGCCGCACACGTGCAGAGCACCATGCTAGATGTTGTCGCAGACAAAACTGGCTACCCAGCAGAGATGCTAGATCTGGCTATGGACATGGAAGCAGACCTAGGTATCGATTCCATCAAGCGTGTAGAAATTCTAGGTACGGTTCAAGACCAGTTGCCGACACTACCAGAGCTTAATCCTGAAGATTTGGCGGAGTGCCGTACGCTGGGCGAAATCGTCACCTATATGCAAAGCAAGCTATCAGACACAGCAACAGCAGCCCCAGTGGTTGAAGCCGTTGTAGAAACAGTAGCCGAAGCAGCGAACGTAGAACTTCCCCCTCACAATGAGGTGGCGCTAAAAAAAAGTTACCAGCGGTAGATAAATTAGCAGACTGTTTTTCCAAAGACGCATGTATCGTGATCACCGATGACGGTCACAATGCTGGCGTACTGGCAGAAAAGCTCAGTGCTCACGGCCTTCAAGTCGCCGTAGTACGTAGTCCTCTATCTGCCGCTTCGCCACTAAACAGCGAAATTGCTAGCTACGCGTTAGCAAACGTTGATGAAGCCGGCGTAACAGCTGTCATTGCAGAAATTGAGAGCAAGCATAAAGAAATTGGTGGATTCATTCACCTACAACCTGTTAGTGCTGATGCACAAGCTAACAGCGCAGCAATAACGTTGAATGCCGATGCAAAACAAAGTATTTCAGTCGCGTTCTTGTTTGCCAAGTTGCTTCATTCCCAATTGAATGCAGCATCTGCATCAGGCCGTCGCAGCTTCTTTACCGTAAGCCGTATCGACGGTGGCTTCGGTTACCGTGACGAAGAGCAGTTAGCAAAAGCAGAGCTGAACCAAGCGGCACTATCTGGTCTCACTAAAACGTTAAGCCACGAATGGCCTAACGTATTCTGCCGAGCTTTAGATATTGCTCCTGCTGTTGATGCGCGCCATCTTGCAGAAGCCGTCACTGCTGAGCTATTTGATATCGATACTCAAACGGTTGAAATTGGCTTCTCTGGACTTAACCAGGACAAGTCAGGCCAAGGAGAGTCAGGTCGAGCAACCTTAACGGCAGTAGAGGCAGGAGCCGCTCTAACGAAGAACACAGCAGCAAAGCTAACCAACACCGACAAGGTACTGGTCACTGGCGGAGCTAAGGGCGTTACTTTCGAGTGTGCGCTAACACTGGCAAAGCAATGCCAGTCGCACTTCATCCTAGCCGGTCGTAGCAAACATGTTTCTGCTAGCGAACTGCCTGAGTGGGCACAAGGCAAGCAAGAGAATGCGCTAAAACCTGCGGCAATTGCCCATCTTCAAGCTTCAGGTGACAAACCAACACCGAAGAAAGTCGATGCGCTATTAAAACCGGTATTAAGCAGCATTGAAATCAATGCAGCACTAGCCGCATTTACCAATGTTGGAGCAACTGCGGAATACCTGAGCCTGGATGTATCAAACAGTGAATCAGTTGCCAAAACACTAACAGCTCTGTCTCAGAGTGGTGAAATCACCGGCCTGATCCATGGCGCCGGTGTACTTGCAGACAAACACATCCAAGACAAAACACTGGATGAGCTAAACCTAGTTTACGGCACCAAAGTCGGCGGCCTTGACGCGGTCATGAACGCCCTGGACTGCAGCAAGCTAAAACTGGTTGCGATGTTCTCGTCGGCAGCAGGATTCTACGGCAATACAGGCCAGAGCGATTACTCGATGTCCAACGAGATCCTGAACAAAGCCGCACTGCAATTCTCTGCGCGTCACCCAGAAGCGAAAGTCATGAGCTTCAACTGGGGACCTTGGGATGGCGGTATGGTTAACCCTGCGCTGAAGAAAATGTTCACCGACCGCGGGGTATACGTGATCCCTCTACAGGCGGGTGCAGAATTGTTCAGCACTCAGCTTCTGAGCGAAACAGGTATTCAGCTGCTTATTGGTTCGAGCATGCAGGGTGCTGAGAGCAAGGAAAACGCTGTAAAAAAAAGCCTAATGCGGGATCTGTGCTGGTAGCAAAGAGCCCGCTGACAAAAAGCATCACTGTAACTCGCGACCTTGACCCGAAAGCGATGCCTTTCATCAAGGATCACTGCATTGCCGGTAACCCCGTGTTACCGACAGTGTGTGCTATCCAATGGATGCGCGAAACAGCAGAACAACTGCTAGGAGCGAACGTTACCGTTCGCAACTACAAACTGCTGAAAGGCGTGATTTTTGAAACGGACGATGTGCAAACCCTGACATTGACGCTGACACCTGATGCTAAGCTACTGATCAAATCAAAGCCTTGATCAGCTGCCAAGGTCGACCACAGTATCAAGCGATGCTGGTTGTCGAACCGGTCACTGATTCAGTAGATCAGCCGCAAGCGAAGACTTTTGCGGCAAATTCAAACGAGCCAGTCACAACTGCTGAAGCACTATACAGCAACGGTACGCTGTTTCATGGTCCAAGACTGCAAGGCATTCAGACTGTCGAGCGTTTTGATGATGCAGGTTTGCTTGCACAATGCCAGCTACCGACCATTGCCGATGCGGATTGCGGATCGTTTATCGCCACCCTGCATGCAGGTGGATGCCAGCCGTTCGCTGAAGACTATTTGCTGCAGGCGATGCTGATTTGGGCAAGGTTGAAATACGGCGCAGCTAGCCTGCCTTCTGCCGTTGGTGAGTTTATTTCTTACGCGCCAATGAAAGCCGGCAACACAGGGCAAGCTGGCGACAAGGGCTGGCTGGAACTTGATGTGATTAAATCCACCTCTCGTTCACTACAAGCTAACATCGCGCTTTACCATCAGGATGGTCGTCTGAGTGCCGTAATGAAAGGTGCCAAAGTAACGATCAGCAAGAGCCTCAACGAGGCATTCTTGGTGAAGTCCGAGCCAGAAAAGGAGCTTCTGTCATAGTGACTGACTCTTCCAATACAGCGATGCCGTTGCGCATCGCTCTTTTAGCCCAGCCAGCGCATGCTGCTGGGCTTTCTGCCGATTGTCTTACCTTGCTACCTGCGGCTGAGACAATCTCGATTTCTGACAATTTAGAAGCAAGTGCTTTTGAAAAAGCGCTGCAAGCGGCTGTTGAGGCCGTCAGCCAGGGTAAACTTGTTCGACTCATAGCAAATATCGAACAAGGTGAATCACAGCCAACGATTTTGATGCTAGCAGGGTTAACCGCAGCCCAGAACAAGATTCACCCTCATGCTTACTTGGCAGGATTTGCCGATACGCTCCAGCAAGCCATTACCCAATCTCGCCGACAAGCGATTGATATAACCAACCAACAGACTTTTGACACATTGACAGCGGCTCAGAAGTTCGCGGCGTTATACCAAATGGTTGAAGATACTGCTGGGCGCACGCTGTCAGACCATTACTGGTTTACCGAGCCGCATAAAGCACGCGTCGCCAGCCTTACGTTCAATCAGAAAAGCAGCTTGGTATTGACTCAGGCTACAGGGCTACAAGCGCCTCAATCTCTGCTGACTCCTACCCGGCTGTTATTCATTGTTGCCGGGCATGAATGTGCAGAGCTACAAGCAAAGCTTGCAAGGCTTGACCAGAACCTTAACAGTCTGGCTGAAAGTGACAGTGAACCTCATGCCCTAATTAGCTTGATGAGTGAAACCATCAGGCAATATCAGGCAGAGGCTTCCAGCACGCTAGGATCGGCAAACTCACAGCCAAAGCAGGTCATCGTTCTTCAAGGGGCTTCCGTTTCTGCTGTACAGCAAGAAATTTCTGCCATCAGCAATGCCCTGCCTAAAGTGATAGCAGAGCACAGCCACTACAAAACGCCGGCTGGAAGCTGTTTTTCACCGTCACCTAACAGCCGTGGCGGGGTCGCGTTTGTTTATCCAGCGTCGGCACTGTCTACCCTGCATGTTCCGCGAATTTCATCGATATTTCCCGGCGCTTTACGCTCGCCTTGAACGTGAAGGCAACCTCAAAGAAATGCTGCAAGCCGAGAAGACATATGGTACTGATCCAGCCGAAATGACATTGGGCGAGCTTGCTATTGCCGGTGTCGGCAGCAGCTACCTGCTAACTCAGGTGCTTTGCGAAGAGTTTGCGGTTAAGCCTGATTTGGCTCTGGGCTACTCCAAGGGCGAGGCCTCAATGTGGGCAAGTTTGGGGGTATGGAAAAATCCGCACGCCTGATCAAGATGACCCAAACCAGCCCGATCTTCACCACAGCTATCTCCGGCGAACTGACTGCCGTCCGTGAAGCATGGCAGCTAGACGACAATGAAACGATCACCTGGAATAGCTTTGTTGTTCGTAGCGAGCCTGAGGCTATTCAAACCCTGCTACCTGAATTTCCGCATGCTTACCTGGCCATTATCCAAGGTGATACTTGCGTGCTTGCTGGCTGTGAAAATGACTGCCGCGCCCTGCTCAAAAAAAACTGGGTAAACGCGGTATTGCAGCCAATCGAGTCACCGCAATGCACACGGCACCGGCAATGAGCCAGCATCAGCAGGTCACTGAGTTTTACCGCCAGCCGCTATGTGATGAACTGCCAGAGCACATTCGCTTTATCAGTGCTGCCGGGCTATTAGTCAAAAACCAAAATATGTCTAATAACCAGAATAAGCCAGTTCAGATCGATAGCCAACGTATTGCGGACTCCATTGCGGATACCTTCTGCTCGACGCTCGACTTTACAGCGCTGATCCGTAGTGCTCGCGAGCAAGGCGCTCGCCTATTTATCGAAGTAGGTGCAGACAGGCAAACCAGCACTCTCATCGACAAGATCAACCGTGCAGATCAGGTGACAACAGAAAGTTGCACCATCGCGGCAAATGCCAAAGGCGGGGAAGATATTCTCACCCTGCTCAAGTGTCTTGGCCAGCTCATCACGCACCAAATCCCTCTGTCACTGGATCCCCTTTTAGAAGGGCTTGAACAGCAGCAAACGAATGCCTTATCAGCTGCGAACATTCAAACGAACAAAATACAAGGAGAGCCAGTTTGAGTTCTCAACACAACACAACCAACGCCAATAACACCAGCAAGAAAATTGCAATTGTTGGTTTAGCTAATCAGTATCCCGATGCGGATACACCGAAAGCATTTTGGCAAAACCTGCTGGATAAAAGAGATTCTCGCAGCACTTTAAGCCAGAGAAGCTCGGTGCCAACCCAGACAGTTATCAGGGTCAGCAAGGAGAATCAGACCGTTTTTACTGTGATAAAGGCGGCTACATCCAAAACTTCACCTTTGATGGTAATGGATACCGCTTACCTGCCGAGAAGTTCAAAGGACTTGACGACAGTTTCCTATGGGCACTGGACACCAGCCGGAAAGCACTGGCAGATGCCGGTATCCCGTTAGATGCCGCAATACTAGAACGTAGCGGTGTGATCATGGGGGCACTATCATTCCCGACGACGCGCTCCAATGATTTATTTCTGCCGCTGTACCACTCTGCGGTAGAGAAAGCGCTGCAAGCGAAACTGGCCAACGACCACTTTTCGCTAAGCCCGTCAAACAGCCAGACAAGAGAAACTCATCCGGCTAACGGTGCCGCCGCACATAATGCCTCCAAGTTAGTCGCCGACGCACTTGGTCTGGGTAGTGCCAGTTAAGCCTCGATGCTGCCTGTGCCAGTTCGGTCTACTCGCTAAAATTGGCCTGTGACTACCTCAATACCGGCAAGGCCGATATGATGCTGGCAGGCGCAGTCTCCGGTGCCGATCCGTTCTTCATCAACATGGGTTTCTCCATCTTCCATGCCTACCCGGACCACGGTGTCTCGGCGCCATTCGATAGCAACAGCAAAGGTCTGTTTGCCGGTGAAGGTGCGGGCGTATTGGTACTCAAGCGTCTCGAAGATGCTGAGCGCGATGGCGACCATATCTATGCAGTAGTCAGCGGGATCGGCCTGTCCAATGACGGCCGCGGCCAGTTTGTTCTTAGCCCGAACAGCAAAGGACAGGTTCAGGCGTTCGAACGCGCCTACGAGGCGACCGACCTGTCGCCAGAAAGTATCGAGGTGATTGAATGCCACGCGACTGGCACACCGCTAGGTGACAAAGTCGAGCTGACATCCATGGAGCGCTTCTTTGCCGACAAGCTAAACAGTACTCAGGCACCGCTTATCGGCTCGGCAAAATCCAACCTCGGCCACTTGCTCACGGCGGCGGGTATGCCCGGGATCATGAAAATGATCTTCGCCATGAAAGAAGGTGTACTTCCTCCAAGTATTAATTTATCAACCCCGCTGTCTTCGCCTGATGGGTTGTTCGGTTCGCATACATTGCCGACAAGTTCAACCTTGGCCAGACAAAGCCGGAAATCCCGAGCGACGCGCGGGTGTTTCGGTGTTTGGCTTTGGTGGCTGTAACGCACACCTGCTGCTGGAAGCATACTCTTCTCGCTCAGAGCAAGCCGTTTCGACACCTGCCATTTCGGCTCAAGAAACGAAGCCTACGGTAACCGCACCACTGAAAATCACCGGCTTAGCCTCGCACTTCGGTTCATTGAAAACCATTAATGCATTGAACCATGCCATAGAAACAGGTGCAGATGCCTTTGTCGCTCTGCCGAAGAAGCGCTGGAAAGGTCTGGATCAACACCCTGAGCTATTAAGCCAGTTCGGTTTGCATACCGTACCGCACGGTGCCTACATTGATCATTTCGAGCTGGACTTCTTGCGCTTCAAAGTACCGCCGAACGAAGATGACCGTCTGATTTCACAGCAACTGTTGCTAATGAAAGTCGCTGACGAGGCGATTCGGGATGCCAAGCTTGAAACCGGACAAAAGGTTGCCGTTCTGGTAGCAATGGAAACCGAGCTGGAAATGCACCAGTTCCGCGGCCGCGTTAACCTGCATACGCAACTTGCCGACAGCCTCGACAACATGGGGATCACCCTAACTGACAGCGAATACCAGTCGCTTGAAGCCATTGCCATGGACAGTGTGCTGGATGCCGCCAAGCTCAACCAGTACACCAGTTTTATTGGCAATATCATGGCGTCGCGGATTGCCTCGCTGTGGGACTTCAACGGCCCGGCATTTACTATTTCTGCGGCTGAGCAGTCTGTCGCCCGCTGTATCGATGTCGCACAGAACCTGATGGCGCAAGAATCCCTTGATGCCGTCGTCATCGCCGCCGTCGATCTCAGCGGCAGTGCCGAGCAGGTAATTCTCAAAAACAGCATTACTCCAGTAGCCTCAACAGCACAAGATAGTGGTTGGCATGTCGGTGAAGGTGCGGGAGCCATTGTTCTCGTTGATGCTCAAGAAGTCGCCGCTAGCAACAGCTATGGCACAATCAATGCGCTCGCTTTTAGTTCCGTCGACCAAAGCCAGTCTGCCACCAACCGTCTTCTGAATGAAGCCGGTATTGCTGCGGACAACATTAGCTTACTTGAGCTCAACCAAGCGCCAGAAAGCACCGATGTCATGGCTTTCCCGCTATCTCGAGCAGCACAAACTCAGGCCAGCCGACGCATGGGTCACTGTTATGCGGCATCAGGTATGTCGAGTACCCTCCACGGACTATTGAGCCTAAACCAAGCGACCACACACGCCGAGAGAAAAGCGGCCATCGTCGCGAATATCAGTGAAGGCCAGTGTTCGCAGCTTCTCGTTACACAAACGAGCACAGAAAATCAATCTCTGACTGCGCGCCTTGGCAGTGAGTTGCCCGCCGACTCAACACGTCAGCTAATTAAGCAAGTCACCCTTGGTGGACGCGATATCTATCAACATATCGTGACAACGGATCTTCCTGAGCTATCGCAAATCCAGCAAAAAAGTCGCTTACGCGAAACCGCGTGTACAAGCCGTAGCTAACACTAAGGCCGAGGCTAACTTAGCCAAGTCCATCGCGGCGGCACCATCAGCGCCATTAGTATCCCCGACTATGACTATGCTACGCCAAGCCAGACTCCGAACACAGGTATTCAGAGCAATATGACCAACGTCCTATCCGCTAATAAGCAGAGTGATTCAAGCTCATTACAGAGCGCTTCATTTGCAGAAAATCAACAGCTGGCACAGCAAATCCACCAGGCCTTCCTGCAAAATCGCGAGCAAGGTTTGAAAATGGCTGACGCCCTATTGAAGGCGCAGCTTAACGAAGTCACCGCGCAAATGAACGCGGGCACGGGCCAGGTATTTAACCATCAGCTGACGCTGTTTCAGAGCAGATCTCACCAGCACAAAACGTAATGGCAAAGCCGGTTCGCAAGCCATGTATTTGGGACTACGAAGACTTGGTCGAATACGCCGAAGGCGATATTGCCAATGTATTTGGCCCTGATTACGCGATTATCGACAACTATTCCCGTCGGGTAAGACTGCCGACCACCGACTACCTGCTGGTATCGCGAGTGACTAAACTTGATGCCCAGATGCTGGAATTTAAGCCAAGCACCATGACCACGGAATACGACATTCCTGTAGATGCCCCCTACTTGGTCGACGGTCAGATCCCTTGGGCGGTAGCCGTAGAATCTGGTCAGTGTGACTTAATGCTTATTAGCTACCTCGGCATCGATTTCGAAAACAAAGGCGAGCGGGTTTATCGCCTGCTTGATTGTACCCTCACCTTCCTCGGTGACCTGCCGCGTGGTGGCGATACCCTACGTTACGATATCTCCATCAACAACTTTGCCCGCAACGGCGATACCCTGCTGTTCTTCTTCTCCTACGAGTGCTTCGTCGGCGACAAGATGATCCTGAAAATGGATAACGGCTGTGCGGGCTTCTTTACTGATGAAGAACTGGCAGACGGCAAAGGGGTTATTCGTACCGAAGATGAGCTGAAAGTACGTAGCATGGCGGTTAAGCAGCGCTTTAATCCAATTCTGCACTGCCAGAAGACCCAGTTCGACTATCACACTTTGCATAACCTGCTAAGTGCCAATATTGCCGGTTGTTTTGGTGACAGTCATATTTCTGACCGCGTTCAGCCGTCGCTGTGTTTCAGCTCAGAAAAATTCATGATGATAGAACAAGTCAGCCACGTTGATCCGCATGGCGGCACATGGGGACTTGGCTTAATCGAAGGCCACAAACAACTGGAACCAGAACACTGGTACTTCCCTTGCCACTTCAAAGATGATTCCGTCATGGCCGGTTCATTGATGGCAGAAGGCTGTGGTCAGTTGCTGCAGTTCTTTATGATGTATTTGGGAATGCATACTCAAGTTCAGAACGGTCGCTTCCAACCACTTGAAAATGCGCCACAGCAGGTACGCTGCCGTGGTCAGGTACTGCCACAATCGGCCGTGCTGACTTACCGAATGGAAGTCACGGAAATTGGCCTGAGCCCTCGCCCTTATGCAAAAGCAAATATCGATATTCTGCTTGATGGCAAAGTTGTGGTCGACTTCCAGAACTTGGGCGTGATGATCAAAGAAGAAGCCGAGTGTACTCGCTATATCGGTTCATCAGACTATATTGCTGAAGACTACATTGCAGAAGATGTTGCTGCTGAGGTGAAGGTAGCGCAAACGACAGTACAATCAGTAAACCAGCAAGCATCTGCCAATGCACCGCTGATGGCTCAGATTCCCGAACTGAATACGGCACCGAACAAAGGCGTTATTCCGCTGCAGCACGTTGAAGCGCCAATAACACCCGATTACCCGAACCGCACACCAGATACCGTACCGTTCACGCCGTACCACATGTTTGAGTTTGCAACCGGTGATATCGAGAAATGTTTCGGTCCTGATTTCTCAATCTATCGCGGCATGATCCCGCCTCGTACCCCGTGTGGTGACCTACAGCTGACCACCCGTGTCATCGAAGTCAACGGTACCCGTGGTGACTTCAAAACACCGTCATCATGTATCGCTGAATATGAAGTGCCGGTAAATGCTTGGTACTTTAACGAAAACAGCCATAACACTCTAATGCCCTACTCGGTGTTGATGGAAATTTCACTCCAGCCAAATGGCTTTATTTCAGGCTATATGGGCACCACCCTGGGCTTCCCGGGTCAGGAGCTGTTTTTCCGTAACCTTGATGGCAGCGGCAAGATGCTGCGCAATGTTGACCTCCGCGGAAAAACGATTGTTAATGACTCCCGTCTGCTTTCAACGGTGATGATGGGTACCAACATCGTGCAAAGCTTCAGCTTCGAGCTAAGTACTGACGGCGTCCCTTTCTATGAAGGTACCGCGGTATTTGGTTACTTCAAAGGTGAAGCACTGAAAGATCAGCTGGGACTGGATAACGGTAAAGTGACACAACCTTGGCACATCGATAATAATCGCACGCCTGATGTCACTATCGACCTGCTTGATAAGCAAAGCCGCTACTTCAATGCCCCGCTATCAGCAACTGGCGAAGCCCAGCCACACTACCAGTTAGCTGGCGGTCGCCTTAACTTTATCGACAAAGTTGATATCACCAGCGATGGGGGTAAGGCAGGCTTAGGTTACTTGTATGCCGAGCGTACTATTGACCCAAGCGACTGGTTCTTCCAGTTCCACTTCCACCAAGATCCGGTCATGCCGGGTTCTCTGGGTGTCGAAGCGATTATCGAACTGATGCAGACTTACGCCCTGAACAAAGATCTCGGTGCCGGTTTCCGTTCACCGAAATTTGGTCAGATCCAGTCTGAAGTGAAATGGAAATACCGCGGCCAGATCAACCCGCTAAACAAACAAATGTCACTGGATGTCCACATCACCGCAATTAAAGATGAAGATGGAAAGCGCATCATCATTGGTGATGCCAACCTGAGTAAAGACGGCCTGCGTATTTACGAAGTAAAAGACATTGCAATCTGTATTGAAGAAGCTTGAGTTAGGAACACATACTATGACAACACAAACAACCATGAATAACGAAAAGCTATCGCCATGGCCGTGGCAAGTGAATGAAAGTGCTACCCACTTCAATACTGGTGCTATGGCACAAATACTGAAGGACTTGAGCCTCGGGTGTTACGTGGTCAATCATCCTGAGAAAGGCTTAGGGATCAGCCAGCAAGCCGAACTTACTTCAGGCGAGAGTGCAAGCGCCGACAATACCCATCCAGTTAGTGCCTTTGCCCCAGCATTAGGCACGCAAAGTTTAGGTGATAACGATTTCCGCCGTGTTCACGGCGTGAAATACGCCTATTATGCTGGCGCAATGGCAAACGGTATTTCTTCGGAAGAGCTGGTTATTGCGCTCGGCCAGGCAGGTATTCTGTGTTCATTCGGTGCAGCGGGCCTGATCCCGTCACGTGTTGAACAAGCTATTCACCGCATTCAGGCAGCCCTGCCGAATGGCCCTTATGCATTTAACTTGATCCACAGCCCAAGCGAGCCCGCACTGGAGCGCGGCAGTGTTGAACTGTTTCTCAAGCACAAGGTGCGTACTGTTGAAGCGTCGGCTTTCCTAGGTCTGACACCTCAAATTGTTCAATACCGCGCAGCCGGCCTTAGCCGCGATGCACAGGGCGAAGTCCAAATTGCGAACAAGGTAATAGCAAAAGTCAGCCGAACAGAAGTTGCCCGCAAGTTTATGGAACCTGCGCCAGCAAAAATCCTGCAGAAATTGGTCGATGAAGACCGCATTACAGCAGAGCAAATGGAGCTGGCTCAGCTAGTACCAATGGCAGACGATATTACCGCGGAAGCTGATTCTGGCGGTCATACCGATAATCGTCCGCTGGTAACGCTTCTGCCGACAATATTGGCACTAAAAGAAGAAATTCAGGCTCAGTACCAGTTTAAGACACCACTACGTGTTGGCTCTGGTGGCGGTATCGGTACCCCTGATGCGGCACTGGCCGCATTCAACATGGGTGCAGCGTATATCGTAACCGGTTCTATCAACCAGGCTTGTATCGAAGCTGGCGCAAGTGAACATACTCGTAAGCTACTCGCGACAACAGAAATGGCCGATGTGACCATGGCTCCTGCTGCTGATATGTTCGAGATGGGCGTGAAGTTACAGGTAGTGAAGCGCGGTACTCTGTTCCCGATGCGCGCCAACAAACTGTATGAGATCTACACCCGCTACGATTCGATTGAAGCGATCCCTGCCGACGAGCGCCATAAGCTCGAAACACAGGTATTCCGCTCGACCCTTGACGAAATCTGGGCCGGAACCGTGGCACACTTTAACGAACGCGATCCGAAGCAAATCGAGCGCGCACAAGATAATCCCAAGCGTAAGATGGCACTGATCTTCCGTTGGTATCTTGGTCTTTCAAGCCGTTGGTCTAACACCGGAGAAACTGGCCGTGAGATGGATTATCAAATCTGGGCAGGCCCGGCACTCGGCGCATTTAATGCGTGGGCGAAAGGCAGCTACCTCGATAACTATCAGGATCGACGTGCCGTTGATCTCGCCAAGCACCTGATGCACGGTGCCGCCTATCTGGCACGCATCAACCTGTTGGCTTCACAAGGCATCAGGCTGCCGGCGGATCTTGCCCGCTGGAAGCCTGAACAAAAGATGGCTTAACAACTCAGTTAACCAAAACAGGTTTTAGCGAACCAATAAAATCGGCCTTCAAATGAAGGCCGATTTTATTCATAATCTAGATATTAAGCAGCCTTTATAGCCAAAAGGATTTCACCGGCATAAAAACAAAAGCACGACAATTGCTAAACGCTAATAGCTGCGCCCTTCTTCTCCATTTTCATTTTATACAGCGACTCATCAGCTCGATTGATACTTGTACGTAAATCCCTTCTGTCCACATTTTTTTTCAATGCCAAAGCTATAACGTATCCCTAGTAACTCCAATTCAGATTCAATGTTATTCAGAAATGATTCGCCACGAGAAGGTTGTAATATCGCGATAAATTCATCACCACCAAACCGAATTATCATTTCTTTTTTTTTTCGACTTTTCTTTCAGGCAATGGCTAAAGTTGATTAGCACCTTATCTCCGAATTTATGCCCTTTTTCATCATTAACTAATTTGAAATCATCTAGATCGAAAAAAAACTAAATCAAAACTTCTTAGTCGAATTCGATTAAAAGCCTTTCTATTAAATGCAGAGGTAAGCTCATCGATACATTCAGATAATTCATAACGCTCTAGAACACGTTTGATACCAATGGCTAGGAAAAATACGCCCAATAATAACGTGCCATCATCAAGTAACACTTGTAATAATTCTGGGATCTTATCGAATTGATTTTCTATGAATTTTATTTCACTAACTGCACGATAAATTTTCTGCAAAACAAACATAGACATACCAGCAATTGCAATTGGCTCATGACCTAAACGCTGAATAACCAGTAATCGCGATAGCGACAATCACTAAAACACTAAGGTATTCAAAAACAAACTCAACCTTGGAGTTAAAGGCCAAATTATCAATATGCAGAATAGAAATTAAGAGAAGGAGACAAATAAAAATAAATAGTGACAATATTCGTTTCATTGTTAGAACTCTCATCCCACACAAAAATATCAACCACAAAAAAAACCATACTGTTAGCAACGCAATATCTTAACAAAAGGAACATTAATAGCGGTACTAACTACGTACCATCTATGATAGGAAGGCCTTAGTAAGGTTAACAGCATCAATACGGTAAAAAAAAGTGTATTCTCTGACTTAAGTCAACAATAAGCAGGAAAATATATACTCAAATTCACACTCAGGCCCATCCCAGCAGCGATAAATGATTGAGCCTATAATAAGTTTTCTGTTAATTATTAACTTAACGAATGAGCAGACCCATCAATTGCTGAGTCAATTAAAAAGGCCTTCCCCCTAATCATGGAGGAAGGCCTTTATCATCAAATTATTTCTATTATTTGGTCATTTCGATTTTTAAGCTGGCACCGTTGCTTGACGGATTGCTGAGCGCAGTCACATATTGCCAACCACTCGCAGGGTTGTTAATAGTGAGTGACTCCACATTGCCCGACTCGGTAGAGCTCAACAAATAGTTGTTGCTCTCAGCCCAAGTCGACGGACTGTAGAACAAATCAATATTGCCGTCGCCGTGACCGCTGTTAATATCAATACGGCTGACACCTGCATCTACATAAAAGAAGTAATACGCCTTGCCGTTACTGATACAGACAGTATTGCCATCATAAATCTGCCATAGCCGTAAGGTCCCTGAACTTTACAGCTGTCAGGTATTAATACAGGCCCTTGTCCACCAATCGAAGTATCGTCACTTTGAACCACCTGCAGCCAGTTATACCACTGGTAGTCGAGGGAAGTACCAATAGAGGTATTGATAAAGTTAACCCAGCCTTGCACATCACCGGCACGAGCATATTCCATCAACTGTTCAACCAACTCTGGTGCTGTTTCAAATAGAAAACGAACTGCCAAATAGCCCCAGCGATAAACACGTTCGTCACCGCTATTATAGGTGTTATTCAATATTTCACTGAAACGATACCGCTGTTGGCGACCAATTTCGACGGCTTCATCATAGCGATTTTGATGAGATACATATTCGGCCAATCCTTCTGACCACCAGACTGATTTGTCCTTATCGATGCTGAAGTAATTAAATGGACCATACATGTTGAATCGGCCATCAAGGTAATGAATATACTCATGGCGCAGGTTCCAAACCAAAATGTCATCTCGCCACGTTGCCTCATGAGCGATAAAACGCGCCTGATTTCCTTCCACCGAAGGATCACCCTCGAGATACATGCCCCCGTTATCGGTACTGATGCCAAAGATTGTACCGGCGAATGATTTGTAGTCTTCAGTCGAATCAAAAATATTCACTTCGAGATTAGTATTATGATCATCATTGACTGGCTTGTTACCGGTATTTAATACCTGATGAAATAACGCTTCTTCTTCTGCCAGTAACGCACAAGATTGCTGAAGTTCTGATTCCGTCATACTCTGGGCACGAATTTTTATCGTATCGCTACAGGAGTGATGGATACTCAACACTGCATTTTTAAGTTCTTCCTTCCAGCCACAAATACCGAACTTTTCACACTCACCCGGGTTATAACGCTCCAATGCCCCGGCAGCACTCGCCCATGCCTTGGTATTGCGGTCGAAATGGGACATGAAACTGACGATGCCCTGGTTCACTTCCTCCTTAAGGCCTTCGGAGAGTCCCCAGTATTTCTGATACTCAAGAAAACGAGCATATTCATTTAGCGCATCAGTCGCCTCATAGCTGTATTCAGAATTGTAAATATATTCCGATGTTGCAACCTTCAGCAACGCTTCTCGCAAGGCCGTTTGCTGCTCGGCAGATTTAGTATAGGTTTCATCCCAGCTTCCGCGATAAAGCGTCGTCAAAGCCTTGGTTAAAGCGCCACGATGTGACCACTCCGTCAGGTGTATCGGGCTAAACTCGTTCAAATAACGGGTAATAGATGAAACACTCTGGATATAGTTTTTACTGCTGTCCCATGCAGTAAAATACTCAGCCATTGTATTACCCTGAATATCAGTCACTTCAGAAATGAAAGGGTTATTTCGGTATGCTTCAAGCAAGGAAAGTAATGCTTCATGAGTTCGTTGATCTTGGTATTTCAACTGCTCATTATTGTACTCGATATAAAATGCACCGCGCAGATAATAGAACAGATTATAAAGATCATCGCCAGTCGACGAATTATAATCCGCAGCTATCGTCGCGGCACGGCGAGCTATATCGACAACATTATCAGCTTGGTATGTGGCAAGAGAAACGCTGTCATTACGGCGGTACAGTTCACCAATACACTCCGAAGATGTATCCGTTATAAATTTAAATAGATCAGCGCCAGAAAGTGCTGAAAACTGACGATAATCGGGGCAGCCCGCACTGTCACTGAACAATGCTACGTCCTGTTGCCGACGCTCGAAAAGTGTCGGTGCAGGAATAGTGATAGGAGCAATAATAGTTGTAGATTCACTGTATTCTTTTAGCGGCTCACTATATCCCATGTTGTTTCACCATCCGGGGAATATTGAACATTGGAACTGTTATCTTCTGCCAATACTGAGTAGCTAGTTAATAATGAAGTAATAAGAAGCGATAACCATCTTTTCCTGATAGCCATAATGATTCCTTTTCCGTGGTTATTATTAATCAAAAGCAATACCTCTCATGAAGAATTACATGAGTAGCCTTTGTATTTTCTGTTTTAAATCGAACCAACTGCGTGGAAAAGTATAAATATCAGTTCATATGGAGTTTGAGATACGAATCACTCGGCATAGATAAATCTAAATTTTACTTCCATTATTGGATATTTGTTCCAATAAACCCTAGATATTCAACAGCAAAAGTCACACAGGATCATCCAGCGCAACTGCTAACCAAGATAAGCGCTAACGTTTTATGATAAAAAAAAGCCCCGACATACATAACCGGGGCCTTCATTCATATTACGAGAGTTGATAACGCGCTTAATTAATGGTTAAGCAAATCACTCACAAGTGTCGCTGTCGTATTGTAGATAGGCAGATATTCCAGGCTTTGTTTCTGATAAGCATATTGCTTGGCTAACAAGGCCTTCTTGGTTTCATCCTGATAGTCAGCAAGTGCAATCATGCTTAACTGAACAGCAGTCAAATCAGCGCCACTTTTCTCTGCTGCAGACAAGGCATCAAAATCACGAACAAATTTGATCATATCCTGAGCATAAGTGTTATCTGCCGCAGCATAATAAGTTTTACCGTTACTGCGGACATAGGTCAGTGGATCAACCTGCCAGCCTGACTCGCTGCGCATGGTAATTGACCGGGCGAATACCTCATCACGTTGATCTGTCATATTTCCGGCCGAATGTTTGACCATAGCCGTCAAGATAGCCTTAATCAGCGACACTTCTTCATACTTCGGCAGGCCAAAGTAATCCCGAACTGAGTCACTGCCATAATATGGCATACGCTCAAGCTTCTGCGACCAAGACCATGGTTCAAAATCACCATGAGGCTGATGGTAAACACCTTTTTCATCCTTAAAGCTTACGCTCAGTCGTTTTTTCCCCTTTGATGATGGTATTGAGTACTTCTTCCTTTGGATTAGACACCAACGGCTGACCGTTTACCACTTCGACATCCAACAAGTCAAACAGCGCCATCGTCGACCGATCAGTGGTACGACGCTCACCGATACGCTCCACCAACGCAACTGCCGCAGCCAGACGATCCGGCCAGTGACCAATATAGTCGATGTAATTGGAGTAATTATTCACTGGAGCCGGTCGTGGTGCACTACCGCTGTTCAGGTATTTACCAGCTTCACCAGTTACCAGACGTGGGGTATCCCCCTCGGTCAGACTTTTAACCACTGCAGGGTCGAAACACGATTCCGGCACATAGTTGATAGCGAAATTATTACGATAAATATAGTCATCAATTATTTCGGCCAGACTGCGATAGCTATATTGACCTGTTGCTTCATCTTTCAGCTCGCAGGTATAATCCGGCGTCGTCAGAATGTCTACAAATTTATCCCGGACACTATCAACAGCTCTAGGCGAACCACAATACAAATCGAGCACGAAATCAGTCTGATCTTCCTTCGGATCAGTACACAGCGGGTTTACCTTCGACAGGTAGATCCGGAGCAAGTCATCCTTGAAGTTGTCCTGAACGAAATCTCTCCAGCGATCAAAGCTATGGATACTGTTTCGCCAATCCATAAAGGTACTGATACGGCCATTGGCATATTTAACAATGGTTTCTTCCGAAAAGTTGGCTTTCAGACCACGAATAGTTCGCTGATAATAGAGATCATCGTAACTTTCCAGCTTGAAGGCTGCAATTTCACCGCGGTTGCGACCTTCATCATGCCGGTTACAATCTTCGTTCAATGACACATTGCCATCGGTACAGAACATGAACTCTCTCAGTTTGGTATCTGCTGAGCCAGCGTCACCCAGTTTCTGCTCAGCCGCCTTCACAACACCATCATAAATATCAGAAGAAAGTCGACTGCTATCACGGAAAGTTTCCGCCCTAAGCTTTTTATCCAGATCCGACACATCGAGATAGCTCACCTTAACAGCGGTTTTTCCTTTGCCATCAGGAGCCGTCACTTTCTGGTTCGTTTCCAGCTTACGTGAATAACCAAAACGCAATGCAGCCAAATCATACGGACCATAAACCGGCAAGGCATTCAGCATTGAAGGGTTATAATCCATGATTGATGAATAACCAGGCACGGTTTTTAATCCGTGTTGTGCCAATTCATCTTGACTGAAGTAGTTGTGCTCATCATTACTGCCTTTGAAGTTATGACGTAAACCAAGGTTATGGCCAAGCTCGTGTACCAACGTCTTGGTATAGTACGCCCCGGCAATGAAGATACCTAGCTCATCACGAACACTTGTCGGTAACTCACGCCATTTTTTTTCAGATACCCTGGCTCTCCAACCTTGCCGTCCCGCCATATGTCAGGATTCTTATAGTCAAAAGTCCGATCCCCAACTTTCGTAGGTAGCGATTTAAACGTCGCTCCGGCTCGTAAATTATCGACCGAATACATATTGTTTTCTGACCAATAACGCTTCTCAAGCTTTGCAAAGCCGCCAACTGACTCACTGATGGTTGGTGTTCCTGGAATGATTTCAAAGCCTGCATCATCGATTCGTAAGCCATCGGCTCGGACTCTAGCAGCTGTTTAGCATACTCGCCGCCGACAATAGGCATTGCCGCGTTATCCAGCCCGTCGATCACTTCAGCTGTCTGGTTGCTAGCTTGGTGGCATTGGTGGTATTGGCAGCAACATCTTGATCAGCCGATGCGGCCTGCTCTTGTTTTGTTGCAGCAACTTGTCCGACACGACCTTTGTTATAGTCAATAACCGCCTTGTCCCACAGCCAATCAGAAATAGACTGTAAAACGCCGGAGTACTGATTGACATGGGCATGGACAATCTCGCCAGTCAACGGGTTCACGGCAGACGGACCGTAACCTGCCAGGCCATTTTTTTTAACGGCTCGTCAATCAGATTAATCACGTTGTAGCGCAGGTCACCAGGCTGTTTGCCAGACGGCTCAATCAGATTGATTCGAGGTACACCCACACGTTCAAGCTGAGGGTTAATATGCGCGATCACATCTTTGGTGATTTGCTTGAAAAAGCGCGTATTGTCGTTCAGGTCAAAGCTGTTGGATAGGTGATAATCAATCGTTTCCAGCTTGGGGTTAAACCGATGCAAGTAATTAAACTTCTGATCAAACTGCCCGCCCACATAGGATACATCCGATCTGCCTTGTTCGTTGGCAAAGAAGCCAAAGGTATCCTCGTCACCCTTTTGGTAGACAATCGGCTCATATGCATCTTTTTTTTAGTTGAACTGAGTGATGGTGAACGCACCATGTCCAATGGTACCAGCGAGTAGAAATGCGAGACAGTAAACGTCAAATCGCTGATATCAGCATCATCGCGATTCAGGGCATCGATAAGGCAGCTGAAATTATTGGCAATACTGTACTCTTGCTCAATCTCAAAGTTGATCACACCATCCTGGGTGATTTCGTACCCTTTCCAGTTTGAGTCAGGATCCCTGACCAAACGAGAATCACCGGATTCAGTATAACAACCGGAGGAATAGGTAAAGACATCATCCAGCTTTTTTTTCATGTACTTCGACTTCGGAAAAATCGGGCACAAAGAAACGACGCTCTTGCCATGACACTTCATTATTGTCGACCTCTTCTTCCTTGTTGGTACAGTCTCCGTAGTCATCCTCGCTACACTGATAATCAACAAAATCACCCGGGATCGTCATAATCGGGCGCTGATTCGATTGTACGTCAGTCCAGCGGCCGAGTTTGTTTTGATCGATTTCATCCTGACTGATGATATCTGGCTGATCATACGCACCTGCAGACTACCGCTTTCATTACTGTCAACATCGCCCTCAAACTTCAGGGTCACCAGCTTTTCCTTACCCTGAGTGAACGGAGCCATACTCACAGCGTAATCCGGCGCTTTGGCCATCGACGGCATATACAGATAGACCTGATCCGTCTTAATCTGAGTCTTACTTACTAGGTTATCCGGCTTTGCCAGTGTATCGTATGCCTGATCATCAGCACCACAACCAGCCAATGCTGTTGCTATAGCTGACACCAGCGCCAGCTTCCTAAATAAAATTTGTTTTTCCTTTCTCATTTTTCATCCTTAAAACGAGAGACTTATATTTGCGCCAAATATTGCCTTGTCGCTATCAAATAACTCGAGATCACCCAGGTTTCCTCGCTCGGCATCGGTATAAAACCCTGATGTTGATGCGCTAAGCGAGCCGGACAAAACATCTGTAAACTGGTATTCCACATAAGCAGATGCTCCGTAATCAAAAGTGTCACGGCGGGTACCTGATAACTGACGGTATTTCCGACCAAAGCTGAAACTCCCGTCGAAAACTTGTTCCGGGAATAATCAGCAGCCATGGATAAGCTATATATCCATTCTGTCAGTGAACGCCCACCAGCAGTTTTATATTGGTGAAAGTTTTTCTTATTCTGGGTGATACGGATATATCTGCTTCCAAAACTTTAAAACCGACCGGAAGATCAATACGCAAAGCGGTTTGTAGATCATCATCCCGGGATGCTTCTGAAGTAGGAATAGTCAATTGACTGATAGGTCAATCGTTCCGCTTTCTCCAAAGTTATATATAGAATAACGCTTTAATTTGATTAAAGAGTCATTCCAAAAGTCTCCTGTTTCATCTTCGAGTGCTCGGTATGCGCCAGTTACAAAATACACTTTATACTGCTTGTTAATTGGTGAGTTAAGTGACAAATCCCATGATAGATTACGTACCGAACGGTGATCGTCTTTATCATAGATATTTGAATCATAGCCAAAGGTTAAGCTACCACCTAACTTGTACCCAACTACTTCCGTGTTATTTTTACTAATTCCTTCAGTGATCTGTTCTGGGTTTTCTGCTGCCATTGATGACAAAGAAAACAGTGAAGAAATAGCCAGCGCTGCTATCCGAACACAATAAGAGTGTGTGTTCTGCATACTATTATCCTGTGAAAATATAATTCAAGATATTGATGGTTATCGTTATTATTTATTAACTCAGCATAAAGTTCTGAGCCTGAAGTAATCTAATTACAATATCTTGACGACCTAATAATCTTGTTGCCTAATATCCTCCTCAATATTTCCATTTTAAATTAATGAGTTAATATAAAAACAATAGCATTCCCTACCCATCAAACTAGCTGATAGGCTACTTATTAAACCCTGACTATTGCTACGGTCATAAAATAACTATTAAATCAGGCTCAAGGTAACACGTTAAACCACACATTTAAGTGATTAATGACTACCAAATATCAACCATTATTAAATTCACAACTAATCAAGAAAACTAACTAGTTAGTTGCCAAAATTTAATATCGATACGAATCAACTGTTCATTCATCTAACTTGAATCAGAAACCAAGCCTGAATAGCTTTTATGATTGTAGTCCAATCAATGCAGTGGAGTAGATATCCGGAGGGGCTATGTGAGTTATCAAATACATTTCAAAATCCATTTATTATCCGTGCTTCAAGAGCTGTGTAAAAATCCATCTAGAGTAAAAAAAATCTAATCAAGTTCAATATATTATGCAACAGTTGTAAAAAAAAGTTTTTTTTTGAACTATAAAACGGCACCGGAAGTCTCATATAGTGATACTTTTTTTTGCTTGTAATAAAGCTCAACCTGCTTAAGAAAAGCAGGTTGAGCGAGTAGTAACTACGTGATTCGAGCTCTTAGCTGGCTATCAACTGCTGTACTTTCTCCTGCAGACCTTTCGCCGACACTTGCTCCGGAGCGACTGCCTTACCGGCAACAATCTCTACTTTTGACCAGAAACGAGATGGCAAAGTCGTAAACGCACGCCCTTTTTCATGACTAAAGAACGAACCCCATACGCCAATCAAGCCTAAAGGAACAACCGGCACCGGATTACGGCTGATAATTTTCTCTATCCCTTTCTTAAACTCATTCATCTCACCGGTTTTGGTCAACTTTCCTTCAGGGAAAATACATACTATTTCGCCAGCAGCGAGCTCCTCACTAATCCGGTCAAAGGCCTGTTGATAGATTTTGGGTGATTTCCCCTGAGCACAGATAGGAATGGCCTTGATCCATTTGAAGAAATACTTAACCACCGACATATTGGCAATGTCTTTATCCATCACAAACCTTACCGGGCGGCGGGAGGCCCCGGCTATCAGCAATGCATCGACATAGCTGACATGATTACAAACCAATACCGCAGCCCCTTCTTCGGGAATATTATCCAAGCCCTTGTGATTAATACGATACACAGCATGCGTCAGCAGCCAGACTACAAAACGTAGCAGGAATTCATGTACTTGCGAGAACACATAGAGAGCTACCAGCACATTGCCAATCGACAACACAAGAAATAGCTCTAGAATCGTCAGCTCAAAAACATTCAACAAAAGGACAGCAACAGCGGCGCTCAAAACCATGAACAGTGCGTTCAAGACATTATTGGCGGCAATGGTCTGGGCTCGGCTTTTTGGCTCGCTACGCTGTTGAATCAAAGCGTTAAGCGGCACCACAAATATCCCACCGAACGCACTAACCATTGCAAGATCAAACAACATTCTCAGATTTTCACCATGAGTTACGAATGCGCTCGCTGTAATGCCCGATTCGACAACAACTTGCTGGCTGGCGAAATACAAATCAAAACCGAACACACTAATACCGATCGCACCAATCGGAATAATACCCAGCTCAACTTGACCTCCGGAAAGCTTCTCGCAAAGCAGTGATCCCACAGCGATACCAACAGAAAACACCGTCAGCAGTACTGTTACCAACTGCGGATTACCACCAAGATAATCACGGGCAAAGTTCGGTAGCTGTGTCAGATAAGTCGCACCAATAAACCAAAACCAGCTAATAGCTAAAATAGACAGGAAGACAGTACGATCCTTGCGAGCATGTCTAACGGTTCTGACCAACTGGGTAAAGGGATTCCAGTTCACAACAAGCGATGGATCGTTAGCCTTAGCGAGCGGAATATAACGGCTACTCAAATAACCAAACACAGCGAGTGCCAGTACGAAAACGGTAATCAGCAGACTTGAGTTACCAGCAGTAAATAACAGGCCAGCAGCAACGGTACCACCTAGAATAGCCACAAATGTTCCATTTCAACCACGGCATTACCGCCCACCAGCTCCCTGTCGGTAAGGTGCTGCGGCATCAAGCAAACTTGACTGGGCCAAACAAGGCTGACTGAGCTCCCATCAGGAACAAGATGACTAACAGTCCCGGTACATAGTTAAACCAGAGTGCAACAGCACCAGCCGACATAATGACAATTTCAGCCAGTTTAATTTTTCGAATCAGTGCTGATTTCTCATATTTATCTGCCAGCTGTCCCCCTATTGGAGAAAGCAGAAAAAAAACGGCAGGATAAACAGCCCGGCAGCAAGGTTGATCAAGGTGGTACTTTCCTCCTGGCTATAGAGCCCGGAGAATGCAATAAACAACAGCAGCACATTCTTAAATAAGTTGTCGTTAAATGCACCTAGTGCCTGAGTACTGAAAAAGGGGAGAAAACGCTTTTTCCCCAATAATGTAAACTGATTCATGGCCTACCCTCGCTGTATTCAATCTTTAATTGTCCCTTGATAGTGTTAATTTACAACACAATCGAACACTGTGCAATTGAGTTTCCAAAAAAAATTACGGATGAAGACAGAAACAGAGAATCGTAGCGTTTGTTACTTCCCTTTCGGCAAACCTAAAGTCTCAAGTGCACATTGCAGCTCAATTAAGGCTTCCGATAACTGGGCCATCCGATCCTTACCGAGCTCGGCTTCGAGCCGTTTTGCGTAATCAGCGTGTTGCGGACCGATTTTCCGGATAGCATCAAAGCCCTTCTCCGTGGGTTGAAGCAGCATGCTTTGCGGTGAGACGGGTTCGGAATGAATTGCACCATTTCATCTTCGACCAATTGAGAACTGGTTCTCTGGACACTTTGCCGCGTTATTCCCATTCTGCGCGCGATTTCTGCCTGAGTAAGCGGCTCATTAAGCACTGCCCCCAACACCTGCCAACGCGTTGCCGTCAAGCCCGCCGGAGTGGCTAGCTGATCAGCAATCTTTAGAAACCGGCCATTTAGCGCAAAGACCGTCAGCGCCATTGAGCTCAGTCTATCTTGGTGTTCACTCACTTGGCATGTTCCTCCATGAGTTCGAAAAAGCCTTTAGGATCTTGGTGCTCAAAAAGTTTCAACCATGCCTCAAGCGTTGTCTCCGAATAGAGGCCGAGCTTTCGGAATATTTCTGCGGCAAATGCGACTGGAGCCACCCCGCTTGCAGTGATGAGATGCTCGGAGGTAACGGCAGGTTTGTCCACATAGTAGTGGCCGCCCTTGTAACCAGTCATTTCCAGAAATTCCTTGGCATTGCTGGTGTGCTGTCGTTCATCGAGTAGCCCACGCTGTGCTAGTGCAGCAGTCGCACCACAAATAGCCGCGACTGGAATTTCTGCACTCAGGAAACGCGTTGCCATATCAACGAAAGTGTCAATACCACCCGTCACCGCAGTATCAGAACCTGGCAGAATTAACATCAGGCTATCCTGTGGTTTCAACATATCCAGGCTAAGATCAGGAAGAATACGAACGCCTCCCTTGCTTGTTACCGGTTCAAGTGTTTTGCCAACTGTTTTGATCTCAAAGTGACCCGGCGTTTTCTGAAACTCCGGCGAGTTGATATGTGCGACAACATAGCCATATTCCCAATCTGCCATCGTGTCATAAATTGCTAAGTGAACGGTTGTCTTATCCATAAGTAGTGCCTTATTCAATTCTCACCCGATAAATATGACAGCATGCTTACACTTCGAAAGCGAGCTGTCAATATTGAGTCTTTTCTTATATAAAACCGTCTGTCTACCGATTGACTATAGCCAGTACCCTCACTTATGACAGGCTCATTCATACCCAATCTATTTGAAAATAATCAAAAAAAATAATATTTACATGGCATTTCATTAGTTATATGGTGGTTTTGTTGCCCATACAATTATCTAGGCTTTTTATGCTATTTCATACAGCTCAACAATCTGTGACTTCCCCAAAAGTTCTGGGTCAGGCTGTATTGCGTGCAACAAACATTATTATCGCTATTATTCTAGTAATTATTAACTAGGCTGGCGGTTATTTCCCCCGTCAGCCAGGCTGGCGGAGGATAGAGCTTTCCCTTCTTATTTTTCAGCAGCCTTACTGACGGTCCTTAAAAAAAACACAACAGGACATGCCCAGTGAAAACACATGATTTACTTGCCATAGCTTAATGACATTCGCCCTTTTTCTCGGTGCAGGAAACTTGATCTTTCCACCCTCTCTAGGACTAGAAGCTGGCACCAATCTCTTTCCGGCGATGGTTGGTTTTTTTTAATTACTGCTGTAGGCTTGCCTGCTTTCACTCTCATCGTTTTAGGGCGTATCAGCAATACACAAAACCTCACTAAACCACTGCCTAATTGGCTGGCTCGTACTTTCTGGGTCGCACTTTTCACCGCAATTGGTCCGGCATTCGGCATGCCACGAGCTGTGACCGTTGCCTATGAGATGGGTATTAAGCCTTTTGTGACAACAGATCATCTTCTGTTGTTTTCAATCCTATTTTCAGCATTAACATTGATGCTCGCGTTTAAGCCAGGTCGTTTAGTTGATTGCATCGGAAAGGTGATGACTCCACTGCTTATTCTGATGTTATTGGCACTCGCTTTAGCTGCTATTTTTTTTCACCGCTTGATTTTCCGCAATCCCCTTCAGCCGACTATCAACATGGTGCTATCACACAGGGATTGATCCAAGGCTACATGACCATGGATGCGATTGCAGCCGTTGGATTTGGCTGGGTAATCATCCAGACTATCAATGCCAAAGGAATCACTGCACCTAAGGCCGTTGCAAATACAGCACTTAAAGTAGCGATGATTTATGCCGTATTGATGGCCGGCTGTTATATAGCTATGGGTTATGTTGGTGCCACTTCTGCCTCTGTTGCTGCCAATGCAACAAATGGGGGAGAAATTTTAGCCCGCTACGTTGCAGGAGAGTTCGGGGTATATGGGCAATGGTTACTGGCAGCATCATCATCATGGCTTGCCTGACTACAACGGTAGGCCTTACCAATGCATGTGCTGAGTACTACAAGCAAACTTTTAATGCCTCTTTTTCAATAACAGCCACTGTTGTCGTGCTTCTTACAGGCATCATTGCAAACTTTGGTCTAGAGCAAATTCTTACCGTTAGCCTACCAGCAATATTGGTCCTGTGTCCGATTGCCATTGCCCTGGTACTGGCCGCTCTATTCTTCCTGCAAATTCAGGCGTTTCATTCACCTATATCACGATACTGTTAACGGCATTGGGATTCGGTGGACTCGACGCCTTAGCTATCTTGGGAAAAATACCACCAAGCCTTGATATCTCTCTGTCACACTCACTACCTTTATATAGTGCACATGCGAGTTGGTTCCTGCCTTGTCTGGCCGTCCTGGTCTTCAACCGTATTCTGACCGTAAGCAGGAAACCTATAATACATATCAATAATTAATAGCGAATAACGGTAGGGTAAATAACCAAAGCCCTACCTTCTTAATACAATGCCCGAATGCTTGTTCTATCCACTCTCTCGCCTCTTTCAAACGTGCCCTATTTCAGTATGGAAGCCATTACTCATCAATTATCGCTGGTTACTAATTTTTCTATTGGTGTGATGCAGGTTAAGTTTCCTAAAAGAAACCTTTGTCCATCATGGTGGAATTTGTCTAATATGTTTCGCAATTGTTAAATGACATAATGGACTCAGCAGTCCTAGCCCGATAGAGAAGCATGGAGACAGGTAAATGCCACATAGTATCTTTGAGCTATTCAAGGTGGGAGTGGGCCCTTCAAGCTCCCATACTGTAGGACCGATGGCCGCGGCTGCAGGGTTTGCCACTTTTTTTTAACAGAGCAGAAATTACTTGAACAAACGTTTAAAGTGAAAATTGACCTTTATGGTTCTTTGGCCCTTACCGGACTCGGGCATGCGACGGATATCGCTTGTGTGATGGGGCTAATGGGGGAATTACCAGAGACCATAGAAGCTGACGATATTCCCACCATGGTGAGTATGGTGAAAGGTTCACGTGATCTACCTCTGGCAGGCAAGCGTTTTGTTCCTTTTGATTGGTCACAGGATATTGTGTTCCACAACAATACCTTTCTCCCTGCGCACCCTAACGGTATGACCTTTACCGCTTATGACCAGCAGGGCGAAGTGGTTGCCGAAAAAAAACCTACTTCTCAATCGGAGGCGGAGCCATCGTAGCCAAGGGAGACTCTGAGCAAGAAACGGCGTCGACTTCTCCCCTTCCCTATCCGTTTAGCTCGGGTAATAAGTTATTGGCACTATGCAAGGAGCACCAGCTGAGCATTGCCGAAATTATGCTAGCCAACGAACAGGCGCGTAGTACTGAAGATCCGCGAATCGGGTTGGATCATGTCTGGTCGGTGATGGATCACTGCATCCAACGGGGAGTCGCACAAACCGGGGTATTGCCCGGCAGCCTCAAGCTCAAGCGACGGGCAAATAAAATCCACCAGGATCTGAGCGCGCGAGAAGAGCGCGGTGAACAGGTAGACTCGCAAGAATGGGTAAACTTGTATGCTATGGCAGTAAATGAGGAGAATGCCGCTGGCGGCAAAGTGGTGACTGCACCCACCAACGGAGCTGCTGGCGTGATCCCCGCCGTACTGGCCTACTACATTCATTTTGTTGCCCCTAAAAAAACAGGAAAACGTGCAGAAAGGCATCCATGACTTCTTGGCAACATCGGCAGCCATCGGTTCACTGTACAAAACCAATGCTTCGATTTCAGCAGCTGAAGTCGGCTGTCAGGGGGAAATTGGGGTGGCGTGCTCTATGGCCGCCGCAGGGCTGACAGAAGTGATGGGCGGAACACCTGAACAGGTAGAAAATGCGGCAGAAATTGCGATGGAGCATAACCTCGGACTGACATGCGATCCGATTGACGGCCTGGTTCAGGTGCCATGTATTGAACGCAATACCATGGGAGCGGTAAAGGCAATCAATGCCTGCCGGTTGGCTCTGAGCGGTGACGGTTCACACCATGTATCCCTGGATGATGTTGTCAAAACCATGCACCAAACCGGGCTGGACATGATGAATCACTACAAGGAAACCTCTCTCGGCGGACTGGCGATAAATGTCACTGCCTGCTAGAGCAGTCTTTTCGTAAGGAACTGAGAGCATAGGTAAAAGCTTTGTAGAAGGATGGCTTAAGTTTCAAGCCATCCTTTAAAGTTATGAGATAGAGATTTCAGCAAGGCTGTTAATGCCAGTACCAACGCTGGCTATCGCCACCGTGATGCGTCCAAAGGTGCGCCTTGCTACCATTTGTACTCCAGTAGCCACCTTTAATGTCTAACATGTATTGCTTACCATACTGGCTGCGCAAACCATGATCGCCGTACTCAGACCAGCGTTGGGTTAACTGTTCGTTGCAATCCCATATTTCAACGTTAGAGCCCTTATCTCCTGATCCTGATACGGTGGCACACTTGTTAAAGTTCAGCTTGTTGCGCAGGTACCCTTCCGAATCCAGGTACCAGCGTTGTGAGTCTGCATCGTGGCAGCTCCATTGATGGATCTCATTGCCATTCTCCAAGCTGCGATCCTCCAAATCCAAGCACTTATCATAACCATTTTTCAACTGACGGAAATTTACGTCGCCGAAAAGTGGATAGATTGCACCGTAATTGCTTGGAAATAATGTTTTCACATCGACCAATGAGGCATCCTTGCGATGCAAGTTGATCGCCAGACTGGTCTCGACAACCTTAGATCGACGCTCATAGTAATCAACCATAATAATATTTGGTTCCAACCCCTGATCTATTTCATAGGACATCATCCATTGAGAGAGATATGTATTGGATTCATCGGCCATACTTTTGAGAGTCGTCAGTTTGTCAATAATGCCGCCAGACCCATAAAGGTGAGTTGCATCTGACTCACATAAAATCGATTGGTATTCTGATGATTGATAATTTGGGAGTCTGATAGATCTTCAGATCTTCAACCGTGGCGGCATTTGCCCATGGGGAATCGATATTACTGCCGCGGTGCCAGTAATATTTTGAAGAGGCGAGCACTTTGCTGTCTTTCGCCAATGCAATAATATTTCTATTCATATTCCAAGCATCGGAAATCTGAATATTTCCCGAGTTATAGCTAATACCAGCCGCATTGTTAGGAATCAAGCGATTGGAAAACTTGGTCAGAAAATAATCGTTGAACCGCTGCACATCTGTATTGTCAGCAAAATCATTCAACTCCTGAAAGTCCAAGATCAAGATCTCTTTCGGATGACTCTTGCAAATTCATACAGGGGATCCAGCACCAGGGCAGATCTTCTCCACGTATGATGCCATGCACAATAATAAACTTATTATTATCATCATCGTTACTGACCCGTAGATCAAAGTAGCGAATACCATCCTTAGCCTGCTGACACAAATCCCGACTTTGGGTCACTGACACAGCTTCAATTGAAGCAAGAGACTTAATCGAGAAAGTACCCGCATCGTGGGTGCCTGGTATAGCAATATCGCGCAGGCGAACATCGCTGTCCTGGCTATACAAACGCTCCATCCAGCCGCTATATTCTCCCCCGCCGGAGCAGGTTGTAGCCTGAGCACCAATGCTGAATGCCAATGCCGTCAACATACTGACGGAACAGGTGAGTGTTCGAATGAATTTCATATAAATCCTTTTTATTTTATAGCTCCGTTTTATTCGGAGTAGGGTCTATTGGTAATTTTTATATCTATGCTTTCAGGGCGTTATTATATAAATTAAAAGCAAATATATGCTCACTTACTATCAAGAACCTTGTGAGTAATCCCAAATAAAACATAAAAGGAAAGCGTCTTTGGTTGTATAGAGTATTGTGCTGGAATACAAACGCACCAGTTACTGACACTGTTATGCTACAAATGCTAGCAACAGCAATGCCGATGGGGCGATCTGTCCTATTGAGCCCAACCTAGAATTCAAAAAAAAGACGCAAAGGGCGATAAGCATATTGGCTGGCATTCCAAGCAACATGGTTGGCAGTACCATTGATACCATCAGGGATATTGAAATTTTCGCGGAAACTTTTTCATGTTGGCTACGATTGTCGAGTGTTGATTGCTTAACCGATGGAAATTACACGAGAAGTACATGGGCTACTGGATTTATCTAGGCTCTACACCGCCATATATATCAATGGTTAAATCACGTTGTTTGGCATAAGCGTTAGGCGTAGCACCAATCGTACTTTTGAGGTAACGAATTAAATGCGGCTGATCACTAAAGCCAAATTGATAAGCCAGCTCGACCCAATCGATCTCCTGTAGATCACGCTGATACAAATATTCCAGCATCATCTCTAATTTATTTATCGATTGGCACTGCTTCAACGTCAGCCCTGTTACGCGCCTGAAACTACGCTCAAGCGTTCGCTGCGAGCAATGAAAACACTCTCCAAGTTTGGATACTGGCGTTTCGGCCAATAAAGGCAGCGTTTTACGGGTTAACTTGCTGTGCTGATCTTCTCGATTATTAAGCAGCCAAGGCAGCAACAGTTTATCCAGCATGTCGCGACAAGTGTCTGGATGCTCTTTCGCAACACTTAAAATAGCCGTTTGATTAAATGCCTCGTTGCTCAGCAAGGTATTCATATTAACGGCTGTTACTTGATCCAGCACGGGCTGCTCAGGCGTAACGTCCAGCGAATATAATGCGCCAGTGCGAAACTTAATGCCAAGAATAAAAAAAACGGCTGCGAATGATCAAGTCGGAAGGTTTGAGTGTGGGGGTAAATCCAGTGGCAACCTTCTCCTTTTGCTGATGTGGTATCCAGCTCGTAATGGTAAGGTTGCCTGGTGGAGCAATAATCAAATGCCCTGTCGGATCGGGGTTTAGCTTCGGGTACTGGTAGCTACGGCTACCAGGCTGCTTTTCCAAAAACCAGTAGCGATCAACATACTTCGCCACTTCAGGAGTAGTAGACGTTCGCAGCCAATTTATCATTCGGACCTCTGATTAGCTCTCAAACTGAATAATGCGATTAGACGCACTAAGTCCTGCTCGCGTAATGGCTTTTTGCGCACCAATATTGCCCTTTTCGGTTGAACAGATTGGCCTTAGTCCTTTTTGCTTGGCTAACTTAACTAAAAATTTCAACACGCGAGTTGCCACACCTTTGCCACGTTCAGACTGCGCAACAATCATACCCAAGTCAGCATTGTCAGTTTGGTATTCATCAAACAGGCGACATTCACCTGCCGCAACAAGTTGCTTCCCATCCCAGTATCCAAACAATTCCTGACGATTAATAAGATTGGTATAATAGCCTGTAATCCATTGTTCCGGCGCACCAATGTTGCTTACGGCAAATTCGACAAAGGCAGAAAGTTGCTCAGTAGTGGCTAATGTCATAGCCAGCGGATGAGATTGTTCCTCAGCAACGGTTGTCATTTGCTGGTACATCAACCCATTGACATGAAAATTTTTGTAATTATCTAAGCAAAGCGATAAATATTGTGGTTCGGCAGTGCTAACAAATGCCCCACTCACTTTGCCGATAACTGAACTATTTTGTTCAACGATTAAGGTAAACAAATCTGAAGCCAGTGCCTGACTATTTGGGTTAAGGTAAAACTGCAATAGATAGCCATCGCCATTGATACAACAAAAACCAACCAGTTTGTCTTGCTCGTAAAACCCAAAGTGATCAGCCATCGGGACGAAACCAAAGTGCCACATGCCATCAAGCGGTGCAGTTGATTGAGCAAAGTACTGCTGTTTTAGCTCGTTTAGCTGTTCAGTGGATTCAATTTTTTTTAATTTCTAACATTGCTTCTTTCCTAACAATAATCTTCGTAGGTTATTCTCCACCCAACTCACAGCGTGCTTGTCTGTATGTTGCGGTGTTCGTTAGGGGAAATATTAAAGATATGCCAACAAGAAAGATTGAAATAATCCGACAAGGTGAGATCACGCAACATTCTTAAATGGTTTCTAAAGCATCTATTTTAACGCTGCACTTTCCCATCCAAGAATAGCGGATTTACGATCAACTCCCCAACGGTAATTACCAATATCACCATTACTCTTTATCACCCGGTGACAAGGTATTAAGTAACCAATTGTATTGTTTGCCAATGCTGTACCAACCGCTCTTGATGCCCTTGGTGAACCAATTAATTGTGACACCTGTGAATATGAAAGCTGCTGAGCGGGATGGGTATTTATCATCGCCTCCCAGACCTTAACCTGAAAGTTTGTCCCCTTGAGCACCAGATGAATGTTGCCCCGCTCTAGCGGCGAGGCAAATATTTTTTTTGACTTAGCTGCTGAGCTTCTGTGTTGTTTAAGGCAAAGTTCGCCTTTGGCCATTGGCTATACAGATCGTTCACAATGGTCTGGTGTTGATTATTGACAAACTGAAGGTAGCAAACACCTCGTTCTGTCCACCCCAATACTGCGTCACCAAACGGTGTAGATACAACACCATACTGAACAAATACTCCCTCGCCAGCCTTCTTCATTTCTCCTGCGTCATCGCCTCGCATGTCACCATAAGATCATGAAGCCTACTTGTGCCTGATAGGCCGACATTATGGCTTGCTTCAATGAGGTTACTCGTATCCCTTAATGCATCCATTGCCGCCTGCTTGGTGACAAACTGTAAAAAAAACGCTTGGGTGAAATACCTGCCCACTCGGAAAATATCCTTTGCAGATGGTGTTCACTCATATTCACGGCTGTTGCGATTTCGGCAAGAGTCGGCTGCCTGTCAAAATAGCGATGAATATAGTGTATCGCTTCCTCTACAACACGGTAGTGACGATGTGATTCAATGTTATCCATTTTGTAGCGCCTTCTGCCTAAATACCTGTTTGGGAGAAAACCCTGTAACAAACATAGTTCCTACCACCACGAGTACCGATCCAACCACGGTGTTTAAGCCAATATTTTCACCTAAGAAAACATGTCCCCAAAAAAAATTCCGAAGACTGGTATCAAGAAAGTCACCGAGAGTGCTGAAGATGCCCCCAGATCTGCAATCAAACGAAAATAAAGTAGGTATGCAATACCAGTACACACAACCCCGAGCAGAAAGACAGCCAGGAAAATATCAGGATTTGGGTTCTCTCGAACAGGAATGAATGGCAGGAAAGGCACAACAAGAATCACCGATGCCACATGCTTCCGTGTGCATTGTTAAACGCCTCAATTTTGGGTGCATTCTTTGCATAGTTTGAGGCAATGCCGTAACTAAACGCAGCCATTATCGCGGCAGCTATTGGCATAATGGCATTTTCTCCGATATTGGCGGCCTCCCATCCGACCAATACACTCACTCCCATAATTCCTAGACACAGCCCTAGCAATACACGTTTTGATAGTGCTGTCTTTGTCCAAACCGCGCCAATTATCGCTCCCCAGATAGGAGCAGTAGAATTTAGAATAGACAAAGAAGATGCGTTTAGAGTCTGTGCCGAATATGCAAACAACAAAAAGGGCAAAGCGGTATTGAACAGTCCCAGGGTAAAAAAAAGTGCCTGGCGTTAGCATAGAACTTTAGATTCTTCTTTAGGTAAAAAGAAACCGCAAGCAATGTAAACGCAGCAAAAGCAACTCTTGCTTCAATCAGCACGGCAGGCCCGAGCGGATTTGCGGCAATGCGCATAAAGAGAAATGACCCACCCCAAATAGCGGCTAAGGTAAGAAGTCTGAAAAAGCTTGTCATATTGATAATCCAAAGATGCTGTTAACTTTTCACACTTTGAATGAAGACAAAGAATTGCTCAACCCGATTCTTGCTATCTTTCAGGATCGCCGTAAATCAACCAGCCTATATGATAACGATGCAGTTAATGATCTACCTTTAACCATTATCTCTAGCAACTATTCCAGTTTTAGGCCTACATAACCAAGCCGAAAACGTTCGAATCTGAGGAAGCACGGTTAGATTAAGGAACAAAGCACACGGCCACGCGATTAAGAAGCTTTGTGCCCAAACCGGAGGCCAGTCAGTGCCAAACCCCATTTTGTACCCAGAAATCAACCCAGACATCATGATCGCCATCGTGAGCGATGACAGAATAGCGGCTACCCAGAATTGTTTATTTTTCATAATCCCTACTCATCTCTTGTAAATCACATAACAAAAAAAATATAAACCTAATCATAAATGGTAACAATGAGTGAGAATTGAATTGTGGATTCCATATTTGGATGTGTTGATGATCTGTTTTTGTTCTGCAAAGTGGTTGAACAAGGCTCGCTGCAGAAAGCGGCAAAGGTGCTGAACTTACCGCAGTCTACTGTCTCTAGACGGCTGGCGGCTTTGGAAACTCGACTCAATTTAAGGCTATTGGAGAAAAAAAGGGCGGGAACTAACGCCGACAGAAGTCGGGAAACTGGCCTTTGAAAACATCAGCAGTGGCATAGAGCAAATTGAATCGGGTATCGAGAGCCTTACAGAACAAACTAACCAAGTGTCTGGCCGCGTTAAACTATCCATTCCGCACAGCTTTTTCCGCTCATTTGTTGCTCCGGCGATCGAAAATTTCCTCAAGACATATCCGAAGGTCCACCTTGATTTAGTATTAAACAACGATCAATCAAAGCCCGAAACGGATCGTGATTTGCTT
>LLEN01000015.1_pt1 | contig 35106 bp, 38 predicted proteins | sample 595881 | NCBI WGS metagenome assembly LLEN01 (sample SAMN02919314, study PRJNA255460) | bioreactor metagenome | biome: chemostat; feature: culture 2012_10.3; material: sediment; isolation source: day86 10degC chemostat 2012 inoculated with Wadden Sea sediment taken from... | place: Germany: Bremen ...
AAGCTCGATATATAAATCAAACCTCTAGAATATGGCGGAGAGATAGGGATTTGAACCCTAGATACGCTATAAACGTATGCCGGTTTTCAAGACCGGTGCTTTCAACCACTCAGCCATCTCTCCGTAAGTGCGGTGAATAATACTTAGCAGTTGGACAATTGTAAAGTATCAACAGAGTTAACTGCTCAACAGATAACCACTTTTAATGACTTTCTTCTCATTTTTATAGTATTAGTATAATAAACATCAAGTAAGCTCGATAAACACACATAAGCTGCACACTCGCCCCCAGAGAGCATTATTTATAAAGCATTATTTATATAGGTTTCTCAGGTGATCAGCATCCACCTTAGAGCGACCTCTTTATTATGCTGCCACTATAGTTATGCTAGTCTCGAACCTTCACACCAAAAATAGATAACGACAACGATGAAAATATTCAGCAATTTTGAAAGTGGCAACATTCATGTTGTCAAAGCCGACAAGCCTGAAGATATCCAGCTAACCATTCCTAATGACAACCAATCTGAGTTTTATCAGTGGTTTCATTTTCGTTTAGAAACACAGGCGCAAACTGAGCACCACATCAAACTAACCAATCTGGCTAAGTCCGCTTACCCGGAAGGCTGGGAGGGCTATGATGTCGTGGCTTCCTATGATCGCGAGGAATGGTTCCGTATTCCAGCCGAGTTTGACGGCGATACCCTGAGCTTTAAAGTAATCCCTGAATACGGCTCTATGTACTTTGCCTACTTCGCCCCATACAGCTATGACCGTCACCAAGACTTGCTACATCAGGCGCAGACGCACTTTAACTGCCAGCTGACAACGCTTGGCAGTACTCTTGATGGTAACGACATGAGTCTACTGACCATCGGCGAGCCGTCGGAAGAGAAGAAGAATTTCTGGATCATCGGCCGCCAGCACCCAGGCGAAACCATGGCTGAATGGTTTATCGAAGGCCTACTGCAACGCCTGCTAGATGAAACCGACACCGTTGGCCGCGCTCTGCTAGATAAAGCGGTATTCCATATCGTGCCCAATATGAATCCGGACGGTAGTATTCGCGGTCATTTGCGTACCAATGCAATTGGAGTGAATCTGAACCGTGAATGGCAAACCCCATCGATGGAAAAGAGCCCCGAAGTGTATTTGGTCCGTGAACGTATGCTACAAACCGGCATTGATCTATTCTTGGATATTCATGGTGACGAGGCGATTCCCTACAACTTTGTTGCAGGTAGTGAAGGTGTGCCGTCTTATAATGAGCGATTGGCAAGCCTGGAACGCAAGTTCAAACAAGCATTACTGACGATTACACCTGAATTTCAGGATGAGCATGGCTATGACAAAGAAGAGCCGGGCAAAGCGAACCTTACCGTTGGTTCCTGTTGGGTAGCAGAGCAATTCAAGTGCCTGTCTTACACTGTCGAAATGCCGTTCAAAGATCACAACCTTCAGCCCGACAGCTTCTACGGCTGGTCACCAGAGCGCAGCGTTGCCTTTGGTCAGGATATGCAGGCTGCAATACTGGCCGTAACCAACGATATTTAACAAGTTACAGATGACAAACAGGCTGACCATTGCTGGCCAGCCTGATTGCTTCCCTGGGTGTGTGAACAACTACATCAACCGGTATTAGCGATTAATCATTTGCTCACGCTCAGGACCTACCGAGATCATCTTGACCGGTACGCCCATGAGTTCTTCAATGCGCAGTACATACTTCTGCGCGGCAATTGGCAGGCTTTCGAACGTACGACATCCTGTAATGTCTTCACTCCAGCCTTCCATTTGCTCATAAACAGGAGCAAGCGCTGCTGTTTGCGGCCAAATTGGGTTTTCACTGTGCTCACCGTCATAATCAACACAGATTTTCAGATCTGACATACCGCTCAGGCAGTCTACCTTGGTCAAGGCAATTTCTGTTGCCGCCTGAATTTCTACGCCGTTGCGAGTCGCTACTGCATCAAAATATCCCATGTCACGCGGACGACCGGTAACTGCGCCATATTCATTAGCTGATTCACGGAATGCATCTTGCTCTTCCATCGCAGTAATTAAGGTGCCGGTGCCAACTGACGAGCTAAATGCCTTAGCAACCGCAATTACACGCTCAGGACGAAGTGCTGGCAAACCGCTACCAATACCTGCATAGGTTGAAATCACGTTGGAAGACGTCGTCCATGGATATTCGCCGTAGACCAAATCACGACCAGCACCTAATTGTGCTTCGAACAGCAAGTTTTGATCTTTTGCCTGCAGTTCTTTCAGAGGCAGGGTAACGTTACAGATCGCATCGCGCCAAGGCGCCGAGACTTCAAGCAGCCATTCGGTCATCTCTTCTGCCGTCTGCTCAAATTCAAATGACGGATACAACGCCTTAAGCTGTGGCAGTTTCCAGTCCAGCATAAACTGGATACGTTCACACAGTACTTCAGGCTGCTTGAGCCAACCGACCAAGATACCTTTCTTCATCACTCGGTCGCCATAAGCGGGTGCTATGCCCTGACGTGTCGAACCATAAGCCCCATCACCCAAGCGCTCTTCTTCTAGTGTGTCTTCAATAGCGTGGAGTGGAAGACAAAGCGTCGCGCGGTCTGAAATGCGCATGTTGACGTTAACGCCAGCCGCTTTTACTTCAGCCAATTCTTCGGTTAATGGCGCCGGCTGATCACCATGCCTGGGCCTAGCACCGCAATACAGTCAGGATTAAATACGCCGCTTGGAAGCTGGTGCAGCTTGAATGTACCGAAGTCATTCACCACGGTATGGCCTGCATTATTGCCACCCTGGAAACGAATGCTCGCTGAAGCCTGATCGGCTAAATAGTCAACGATACGGCCTTTACCTTCATCACCCCAGTTAGCACCAACAACAACAATAGACGACATGATTTACTCTCCTCAAAAGCGATGCCACTATCCTATGCCTCGATTGGAAATAAGAAAAATTAATAATCGTTATCACCTTGATAAGAATTCCATATGGGATTATTTTGAGAGCAGCGTAGAATATTGCGAGCTAATATCACCTCTAGCTTCTCGTCCCCACGACTAATCACAGGATCCCCATGTTAGATATTCACTGGCTCAACACCTTTGTGACCCTAGCCCGGTTGGAGCATTTCGGCAAGACGGCAACCGAGCTACATATGACCCAGCCTAATGTCAGCCTGCATATTAAGCAGCTAGAACAAACCACCCGGGTTAAACTGATTGAGCGCAATCCTTTCAGACTGACGCAGGCAGGAGAACGCCTGTTACAAAGCGCACAAAACACGTTGATGGAGCTGCAAGTTTGTCAGGCCGATCTGAATGCTATCAATGACTTGTGTCAGGGAACTCTGACCATCGCCGCCAGCGATATTATCTCGCGACTCTTGCTGATCTCGCCTTTCCAGTCTTTCAAGCTGGAGTTTCCCGGTATCGATCTGTCGTTGCTCAATACCACCTCGTCACAAGCCGCCGAGCTGGTCAAAAGTGCCAAGGCTGATCTGGGATTTGTGATGGCGCAAAAAGAAAGCCAGCCACTACATTTCACCGAGCTACAACAGGTCAAATGGTGTGCGCTCGGCAATGGGTTACAGGGCTGGCAACAAGGCTTGCGAACAGAAAATCAGGAAGAGCCCACTCTTATTTTACTCGGTCACGATACCCGTACCCGTGATCTGCTTGATTCTGCACTACCCACACTCAACCTACCAAAGTACCGGATAATGGAGGTCGGCAGTGTCGATGCCCAAATCGACTGGGCAGAAGCGGGATTCGGGGTAGCGATAGTGCCGGAGTTCTCTCTCCACCCCAAGCTCAACCTAAAAACGACAATTACACCATTACCTGATTTCCCAACCACCAGCCTCGGCTATATTGTCAGGCAAAATCAGGTACTCTCTCGGGCAATTAAACAACTATTAAACTGGGTAGACGAAGAAATTGTCCAATCGCAGCAGGTGCAATAGTGCATGGCTCTGTTGTATTTCTGGCATCATGCTTCTGATGGTCGCATCGTTGAAGGGATATACCACATTCAATACGTCAATGGGTTTAGTTGTTTATAGAAAAAAAATGACTAGACCGTTTCTGTGATGTCGGAAAGGCCGATGTTAAACACTTTTAGCTTGGTAATTAAAGTACGACAGAATCGCTTGGTGATCACAGAGTTGAACAGAACAGTTCAACTCATAGATGGACAGAAGTTTGTTAGTACTTTTGATCTAACTTGTAGGGCTCTGAATAGAAAAAGTAAGGTGTAAGGCACAGCGATATCGATGTGCTCCCATCGTTCCCATCCCAAAAGCGAGCATTATTGCTACTACCAATCTGGAGCTCTGGGAATATAACGACCGTGGTGTGCAAGGAGCATCTTCCTCCCCATATCTTTTTTATACAATAGCTTGGCTGCACAAGGTATATATAGCCGCTATTATTACGGCCTATATATACTCAATGAAGTAGTAGCTTTACAACAACTTAGCTTCCACTACAGGCGAACTGCCGTTTGCTGCGGATTGATTTAACATGCTAATTAGAATCATTGGCAGCGATCACTTTCGTACTCGTTTAATTGTTGGTTAACCTTTGAATGATACTCTTAAGAAACTTATCTTGCGCTACATGCATCTGGCGTAACCCTTCCGCTTCCAATGGGTAGTGACCACAGTCCGTCAACATCTTAATATGCTTTTCACACACCAATTGGTCGAAAAAAAATCCGCAGTGGCTGACAGCGGTGTCCAATAGTCTTCATCGGGCTGAGTTAACAGCACAGGCAACCTTGAAACTCCTCAGGTGGAATCGCAGGCTTGTAACGAGTGAGTGTGTGTATAAAGGCCAACGGTACGCTAGAGCCTCCAGACCCTTTGTCGTTAATCAAGATTTCCTGCGCCTTTGGAAGATTGGTAAGAGTTGACATTTTTACCAAATGGCGGATCGGTATATACATTCGTTTCAGGGGAGTTTTCGCTAATAAACCGATAAGGAAACCGCCGGCAGCTTCACTAATTCTCGGCATCGGAAATTTCGATATTATCCGCGCTACATCTGAATTCCCTAGATTCAAATAACACATGCCCATGATACCTTTCACACGTGGCTCCTTCGCTGCGACATGATAAGTTAACATACCTCCTGCGCTGAGACCGTAAAGGACGATTGGACGAGGATCTCGTTTATACTCAGCGTCAATAAACTTTAAGGACACATCGACCCAATCGTCGTAAGTAATCAACTTCTCGTTGTTTTCCGTCATGCCGTAAAGAGCATATCTATTGCCATTACCTCATAACCCATCCGCGCCAAAGGTGCGCCCGTTATCATAGAGAGCAACCGGCCGTTTGTACCCACACCATGGTGCATCAATACACGAACCTTGGAGTTCGGGTTTTCGAATCTTTCTACATGAATCTTGCTGTTACGCCAGCTGAAGATCGATTCGATCGGTCTAACCTCATCCGTGATGCCGATGTCATCTGGGAGCAATTCGTTTATCTGTTTCCAAATAGGCGACGATTTATATGTTTGCATTTAAAGGCTCCCTAACGTAGTACGAGCGGCATTAGAGCAATTGGAACAGCCCCAACGGCTAGATAAAGTGCCCTGCGGTATTTCTTTTCCAGGGTGTAGTAGCGCAGAAACAAGGCTACACAGGCAACTCCTAAACCTGCTTCGATAAAAGTCGCGAGAATCGGCGCGTTTACCCATAACTTGAGACCGACCTCCATAGTTTCAGGACCAAACACGTTATGCGGATATCCAGTGACCATGTCACAAAGTTCATGAATGATTACAAGTGCCCCACACCAGAACGCAACCACCCACTTACGTGTTATCCCGAAGGCAATGCAGGTCATTAGTAGCGCCCACCCCGCAACGGGAATCAGATCATGGCTGTGGCGCATATCGACGGTCGCACTACCAAGTGCGGGTACAACTGACGAACCGAGATCAAGATGTTCGAAACCGAAAAACACGAACGTTACCATCAAGATATCGATGCTCTGCGCAGCAATCAGGTAGAGCCAGATGGAACCCTTCGGCGCATAAGATTTAGCCACAAGCGCTGTAGCAAAATGCCCACTAATCATTTGCGTACCCCCTTGTTAGCGGCTATTCCAATAACGGCAAATAGCACTACATACAAAATGCTCACAAGTGGTAAGTGCAGATACGACATATCCATAATTATCCTCTAATCGTTTTCAATTTAGCGGGAACTTCGTCCCGACTGGCTTCACGAAGCAACATTAACTAGTATAAATTGGCAGATATGTATCGCGAAGATGTCATTCGAGCCAAAAGAGAATGTCATTCGGGCCAAATATGCAATCATTGAGGAAACTGACATGTACAAAGTATCAATACTGGCATTGCCGGGTGCTTTTCCATCAACAATTTTTGGACCGATGGAAATATTCCGATGGGCGGGTATCGCCTGGAATCGATTAGTAGGTGAACCTGAGAAGCAGCGGTTTGATGTTCGTGTAGTTTCTTTCGACGGCAAACCAGTCAGTTGCTATGGGGGGATCAAAATCACGCCCGAAGGAACAATACATATGGCTCAAAACAGCAACGTCGTGATTATTCCTTCAGCTGGTTTGACTGCGGAAGAAGTACTGTCCAACAGTGAACACGCGATTTTTTTTGGATAAGACAACAGTATGAAAATGGTACGACAATCGCGAGTATTTGCTCGGGCTCCTTTCTGCTGGCGGAAGCAGGGGTGTTGGACAATAAGATCGCTACTACCATTGGGGTTTTGCTGACGCGTTTCGAGAGCGCTTTCCTAACGTCAACTTGAAACCAGAACAAATCGTCACCGAAGATGACAGAGTACTGTGTAGCGGTGGAGTTAACTCTTCCTCCGATTTGTCCTTGTATCTTGTGCAGAAACTTTGCGGTCACAAAGTCGCCCGGGAAACAGCCAGAGCACTTCTTCTAGACCCTATCAGAAAATCTCAAACAGCATTCGCGGCTTTCTCGTTCCAAAAAAAACACACGATGACACTCAAATTCTGAGCATCCAGAACTGGTTGGATGAGAACTATTCGTCGGAAGTGTCGTTCGAGACCTTGGCTCTGGAATTTGGAATGAGCTCCAGGAACTTCAAGCGTAAATTTCGAATTGCGACTGGAGACACGCCGTTAACGTATCTGCACAAATTGAGGATTGACGCGCGATGCGTAAGTTGGAGGTCAGTCAGTCAAACATCCAGTTAATTGGTCAAGAGGTTGGCTACGCAAACACCCAGTTCTTTCGTAAAATATTCAAGCGATATATTGGCATGACACCCACCGAATTTCGTGATTCGTTAGCTCCGATCACATAGTTCAAGTTCAAATGCAAAAAAAACAAAGCTCCCTACCCAAAAAGCCGAAATAAGCATACTGATTTTACAGTCTTCATTTGTTAGGGAACTTTGATTTTGCAGGCTATTGGAAGTAAGCATGCAATGCTAAGCCACAAGCCTCTCAACACCACATTACTTGAAATATGGAAAATTGATATTAACAGGATGTAAGTGAGCAATGGCTCTAACTAAAAATGGAGCAATAGTGTGATAGAACAACTTGTCAGATCTTGTGAACACCGAGGGACTTTGTCGTACCTTAACTACCAAGCGATTTTGTCGTTTTAAAATAATTACCAAGGGAAATTGACGGATCTACTTGATCAGCAATTCTCTGTGTACCTAACACGTATTCAGAGGTTGCGAAGGATGATTGTGATGGATTCGAAACAACAACTCACTGCCGATGTGATCGCTAAGGTCGCTCAGGGCAAAATGAGTATCATCAACGCTTCCAAGCTCCTGAATAGATCCCGCCGCACGATTGAACGCTACTTACAGCAGTACCGCAAGATCGGCATTCAATTCGTTATTCATGGCAATACAGGCAGGCCACCTGCAAATAAGCTCCCTAGCTCACTCAGAAGGCAAGTCCAAACGCTCATTAGGGAGAAGTATTACGACTTCAACTTGCAGCACCTTGCCGAACTGTTAGAAGCTAACGAAGGGATCACTGTCAAGCTAGAAACGTTACGCTCTTGGGCGCATGATATACACCATGTCAAACGGGCTAAGCGTCGACGCCCACAAGTCAGAAAACGCCGAGAGCGCATGGAGTCAGCAGGGTTGTTACTGCAAATGCAGAGGGCATGCAAAGAATTAGGGATCGAAATCATCTTTGCCAACTCCCCACAAGGCAAAGGCCGTGTTGAGCGCTCCTTTGATACCTTTCAAGATCGATTAGTGCCAGAACTTCGTTTAGGCGGGATCACCGATATAGAAAGCGCCAACCATTACCTACATAATTTCTTCATTCCCGGGTACTGGTCACGGCAGGTCGCAGTCAAAGCCAAAAACAGGAAGTCTGAATTTACGCCTGTACCCGCTTACCTCTGCCTCAATGCTATCTGTGTCCAGAAAGAGTACCGAAAGATCCGCCGAGACCATACCTTCTGTTATAACAACAGGATGTACTTGATCGAGTCGCCCCTTAGCCACTCAATCGTTAATCAAAAGCTGGAGGTGCGCAAGCACTTCGATGGTCACCTCTCTGTTTACTTTGCTAATAGACAGTTGCAGGTAGCTGAGCTGGTCGAGCCCATGAAACCGACAGAGTATGGCATGGAAGTCCAACGTAAGCTCGATGCCGTCGAATTAGCGGCACAGTTAGGTAATACACGGGAAGCAGCGAGGCAAACCGGATGCTCGAGAAAAACTATTGCCAAGTACCGGCAGCAACTTCAAGACGGTGGCCCGTTAGCATTAAAGCGCATACATAAACCTGAATACCGGCATACCAACCGAATCGATGAAGACGTTGAGGCCAAAGTGCTTGCTACTACTTTAGAAAAGCCCTACCTAAGTTCAAACCAGATGGCAGGCGAGTTAAAAAGAGAGCATGGTATCTCTATTAGTCATTCGACGATAAGAAATATCTGGCTCAGGGAGAGCCTGAATACTATTGCTTTACGGAAAGCAAAATCTGAAGTAACCAAGTCCCATCAAATCAAAAAAAAGAGCGACCTAAATAGTCTACTCTTGAATGACAAAGTCCCTCGGTAATTACACCGTCAGGCTCCCTCGGTAATCACAACAACTTGTCAGATCTTGTCAGATCTGGTCTGAGCAAATACTCAGAAATACAACAGAGCCATATGCATCCACTATTGCTCATGCCGACGATGTTTTGTATAAAAATGCTCCTTTACCACATTAAGAGATAAAGGAGCAATTTGTAGGTGAGTCGGTTGCTGTGCTACTGAATATCACTCATTTTTAGCAAACATGTTGGACTAGAGCCGAAATTCCTTGCTCGGCAAACTTTTCATCACGAGCCATGTCAAATATCTGCTGCTGTGAGTACTGCTCACCGTCATAAACGACAACAATACTCGTATCACCAGATTGCAAGAAATTCATTTCACCATATTCGGTGTAGCGTGTCGCACCAATAGCAATAAGTGCCTGCTGCGGATAATTCGACAGTGACAAATACTCGGAAATGTTTTCTGCCGGGCCATTGTCTTGCTGGTTGTTCATGCGGTCGACAATCCAGTTCAATAGTTTCTGATGGAAATAGCTGTAGTCAACAACCTGGCAGTCTTCACCATAACGCGCGATACCATTACCACGCTTATGAAAACTCGCAATACGGAACTGGTCGATGGCGGTTCCGGCATCCAAAGAATCAATATCAAATAACGTGGATGCAATGCCTTTAGATTGTTTTCCCCAGTTTTTCTTCTCACTGATTTTTATTGCATTGGGCTTCCGAATCGAGCAATCATTGAATGCTCCGAATTTAATCGGTTTTAACGACACTACTTTACCGTCTTTATATTCAACATCACACACCAAAGCAACTTCAGGTTCAATCTGCAAGTTATCCGCATCATTTGGTGGAATAATATATTCATGTGAAAACGGATACACCGAAAGAAAAGATTCCACCTCTGAAGGTACATACAATGGAAAGAGTGCTTTAGGCTGATGAGGGTCGTTAACCTCAACATCAATAAAGTCTGTTGCTTCTCCAGCTTGCTCCAAATGACCAGCAAAGTTGCCGGCAATACCCAAACCAATTACTTTATTAAACTGCATAATACCTTATTTAAACCTTTATCTACACATAACCTTAACTAGCTCATCATAAATACCAAGAGCTAATATCCAACACAAAAGTTAAACTTTGAACTGGTTCACCACATTATCCATCTTCCCACAAACAGAAACTAAACTGCCACATGCCAATTTAGCCGATCCTGTTGTCTTCACCATTTCTTGGCAATCTCGTGCGATCTTTTGAACATTTATATTAATACTATCGCTGACCTGACTTTGCTCTAATGCTGCAGCAGCGATTTGATTATTCATATCATCAATGGTGTCAACTGAACTGCTAATTTCATTGATTGAGCGTGTTGTTCTTTCTGCATATTTAACCGTCTCTCGCCCTTTCTCCGAGCTTGAACTCATTGCCGCCGCAGCTTCTTTCGCGCCAAGCTGAAGCCTTTCAATCATTTGTTGAATTTCGCCCGTGCTGCCTTGTGTTTTACTTGCCAATGCGCGAACTTCATCGGCAACGACGGCAAAGCCTCGGCCTTGCTCTCCGGCTCGTGCAGCCTCTATTGCCGCATTAAGAGCCAATAAATTAGTTTGATCGGCAATACTTCGAATCACATCCAATACAGAGGCGATATCATTCACATCCCTGCCCAACTGTTCGATCACCGAACATGAATCATCAATGTCTTTGGATAATGCGCAGACCGTCTGATCTGATTCAGTCAAAGTCTCTCTTACAGACTGTACCTCTTCATTCACCTTGCTACTTGCCGATGCTGCATTATTAGCAAAATGACTCATGCTTTCACTGGTGACGCTGAGTTGATTAATTGCTGTAGCGACGACTTCGCTTTCAATCTGCTGATCATTCGTTGCGCCAATGATTGTCTCGGTGGTTTTCTGAATCAAATCGATCTCTCTGCGGACGCCATTCGAGGCACTAAGCACCTCTTTGACCGAACTTTGCATCTTGGTTAAGAACTGGTTGAAAGTAACTGCCAACTGGCCGATCTCATCTTTAGATTCGACATCGACTCGTAATGTCAGGTCGCCCTCACCAGAAGAAATGTTTTTCATTGCCTGATAGAGGCGATTGATAGGTGACAATAGCAGTCCAGATACCAGCCAAGCCAATAACAAGGAAACGAATAATGCCCCCATAGTGCCATAAAGGATCACCAACTGAGCCATTCTGGCATGCTCAGTAAGTTCCGTTTTCAATTTATCACTTTCAACTTCCACATCAAATCGAATTAACTTTAGCTGATGTCGAATTTGAGAGAATAGAGAATCTATATTGGACCGTTCTTTCTCAAAATATAATCTGGCATCACCTGGATGAGAAAAGATTGGAGCATAAGCCGTTTTCCAAAGTTCATACTTCTCTAATAACTCAGTCAATCTAGACTGGTTACTCTCTGGAATAAATTTAAAATCGATCAGTGCCTGTACCGAAGATAATCTTTTCCCTGCTTTTTCCGAGTTATCTTTGTACTCATCTTGCTGAACCTTTATATAACCATTATCTAAACCACCAGAATATGAGCTATCAAGTTCTGTTCCACTAGCAATAACATTTTGTCCGGCAGTTATTACTTGATACATATCTCGGTAACCATCATCAAGATTGTTAAGTACAGGATGGATATTTTCTGTGAGATAACGTTCTGTTGTTATCAAGCGATTGAAGCTAGAATAAGTAAAAACAGAAGCACCAAAAAAAATACTATCGAAACAATAATAACCGGTAGTATAACTTTAAGTTTAAAGCTGACTGATAACACTGACTTCATATGAAAGATAAAACATATCAATAATAACGTAGGGTCATCATACCTACTTGTCATACTTTTATTGAGAAATTTAAAAGAATTTAATGTGTTTAATTATTCCAAATCTCACACATACGAAAATAAAAAAAACACCCCATTATGTCAACATTAGCATAATGGGGTGAAACATAGCTCAACTACAAGACTAGGAATAGTTGAACCGTCACTCTGTATGTTGCTTATGATCTAATTCGTTTAATTGGGCCATAAACCATGTAATTGCCAATAGATCAGCACTTCCGCCTGGACTCAAGTTTCTCTCGATAAGCCGCAGATCAAGAGCGACCAAAGCTTGCTCAATATCTGAGTTTTGACAACCACCGTTATCTAACAACGACTGAGCCTTCTGCTGGACATAATGCAGACCTTCCAGCCCTCCGCGAGAGACAAGGTTGGTATCTGGGTTGTTGGCCATCAGTACCAATAGGTTTGCCACAGAGCTTGTTCGGTCGAATACTGTTGTTCGATAGCCTGTTGGTAGGCTGGTAGCGCAAGTTCGGTCACCGTTGCCAGCCCCGAAGCAGCTTCTCCCCGCGCGCCCGTTAAGCCATATTTCAGATAAATCATCTCGCCGTAACTCTTCGAATCACTCTTCGAATCACTCTTCGAATAGCTCTGCGAATCACTGTGTGGCAGGTTACGCAGCTCATCAAGAACCAGATGTTCGCAGCACTGCTTTATAGTTTGGCTTATATGCATCGCATCAAACGCAATGTGTTTACCACGCAGCCAACCAACAGCGCCGCAGACAAGCCCTAAGCTGAAAATCATCCCCTTGTGGGTATTGATCCCATTTGTCGCTGCAAACATCGCCGCTTCTGCTGCGATGCCAACCGGCCTCAACACTGACAGCAACGAATGGGCTGGCTGACTGGAATGCTGCCAACCAGCATAAACAAACTTGGGCAAAAACGGATGAATCGCATTGGCACTGGCAACAAAGGTATTGAGATCCATGTCGCTATGTGCCCCGGTCGAGTGAACATCAACCAACCCCGGTTTAGGGGTTAAGTGCACTTCCAGCATCATTGCATGGTAGCCCAAATTGCCAATAAGCTTGAACAAATCTAACAATGGTAACTTTTGGCAGTCCTCAGTCTCAATCCGACACTCTTCAGGATCGAGCAACAGATTAATTGCATTCTCTGCCATAGTTGGTCATCTCATTTATTTTGTTGAGAAGCGTAGGCAGGTCGTGCCGACGAGAACGGGCGCAAACGACGGCATCCTCTTCACAAATCAGACATTTGCGTCTTGCTATCTGGCAACCCTGCCGCGAAACAATCTTGCCATCAGCACCGAGTACATCCAGATCCATCAAGCGCCCTAGCGGGTGTGAACTCTCTATCTGCATCATTGCTAGCTTCAGCATGGAAGCAGACGGAGCCTCAATCACAAACAACGCCTCGGGACCAGTTTTTTTTCATGAATGATCTGGCGGGTAACTATACGCCATCCGTGTCCATTGCAGGCATAAATGACCGCATCAATACCTTCATTGAAAATATGCATAGCCGCTTCGTTCATCTTGACCGGGCCTGGCATATTGATACTGAAGGAGGCCAGAGGCAGAGAGTGGCTTTTCAGCCACCCCTGTTGTCTCTTCACACGGGCTTCCTTGTTGGCCAGCACATCAAACAGGCTGACTTCCGATTCCGAGACAGTTTTGATCATGCTTTCACCTGCTTAATAACATCGATAACGGAACCATCGCGGTAACGTACATAACCAACAATACGTTCTTCAAACTCAATAGGTTCTGGCTTTCCAGTTAGCAATTCTGCTCGCTGCTGCAATGCTTCGATATCAACTACCGGTAGCTTGGCTGCAATCAATTTTTCCCGGATATCGACACGGGCAGGATTCACGGCAATACCATGATCGGTCACCAGTACATCGATAGACTGCCCCGGAGTGACCACGTTTGTTACCTTTTCGACAATTGTCGGGATCCGGCCACGTACTAACGGTGCAACAATAATCGCTAAGTTCGCTGCTGCAGCGGTATCACTGTGGCCACCTGATGCACCGCGGATCACGCCATCAGAGCCAGTAATAACATTAACGTTGTAGCCTGTATCAATTTCCAGCGCACTAAGGATCACCACGTCCAGACGATCTACCACGGCCCCCTTGGATGACGGATTGGCATACTCGTTGGCTGAGATCTCGATATGATGTGGGTTACGAGACAATGAATCGGCGGCGCCGGCATCGAAGCACTGCACATCCAGCAGGTTCTTAATCAGCCCTTTTTCATGCATCGCCACCATCGTCGAGGTAATGCCACCCAGTCCGAATTCGGCTGTTATGCCGTCACGTACCATCTTATCCTCAAGGAAGCGAGTCACTGCCAACGAAGCACCGCCGGAGCCCGTTTGCAACGAAAATCCATCTTTCAGGTAACCGGAGTGTGCAATTACTTCTGCTGCCTGCTTGGCAATCAGTAGCTCGCGAGGGTTCTTGGTCAAACGAGTTTCGCCACCACCAATTTTAGACGGATCACCAACCTCTTCCACCTGAACAACGGCATCTACGCGATCTTGAGCAATTGATGCCGGATGATTTGGATAGCCCACCAATGACTCGGTTAGCATGACCACCTTTTTGGCATGCTCGGCATCAATTTTGGCATAACCTAGAGAGCCACAGCGAGACTTGCCGTGAAACCCGTTGGCATTGCCGTACTCGTCGCAGCAAGGTACGCCGATAAACGCAATATCAATGTCTATCTCGCCATTCTTCACCAAATGAACCCGGCCACCGTGCGAGTGAATATGTACTGGCTCCTTGAGCAAGCCATCAGAAATCGCCTCTGCCAATTCACCACGAATGCCCGAAGTGAAAATCTTAGTAATGACACCGTTTTTGATATGCTCAACCAGCGGGGCGTGAACACTTGTCAGCGAACTCGATGCCAGCGTCAGGTTCTTATATCCCAGTTGGGCAATCGTCGACATGACCATGTTGACAGTCTTGTCGCCACCACGGAATGCATGGTGGAACGATATAGTCATCCCGTCTTCCAGGCCCATCTCGATAATTGCCTCTTTCAGGCCAGCTTTGATCTTGCGGTTTTTCTTCCCTGCTTCATCAGCGAGATGGGGGGTTATCATATTGGCATCCACAAACGGAATAAGGTTGCGTGCCTCAAGCTCATCCATTGGCAATAAGCTTTGTAGTGTATTGATCGTCATGGGAATGCCTTATTGTTTGATACCAGTTTGTGCTTTTTGCAATGTCCAGCGGGCACGCTCGATAATTGGGCTGTCTACCATCTTGCCGTTCAGTGAAACCACGCCCAACCCCTGTTTCTCAGCTTCTTCAGCAGCTTCAATAACCGCAATAGCGTGATCAACTTCTGCCTGCGTCGGGGCAAAGACGTTGTGCAGCATTTCAATCTGCCTTGGATTGATCAACGACTTGCCATCAAAACCTAGCTGCTTGATATGCTCCGCTTCGTTCAGGAAGCCTTCTTCGTTGTTGGCATCGGAATAGACAGTATCAAATGCATGATGCCTGCAGAGCGTGCGGCCTGTAGGATAGAGCAGCGGGCAAACAGCAGTTCGGTCCCCTCAGGAGAGCGCTGGGTACGCAAGTCACGCACATAATCTTCAGCTCCCAGTGCGATACCGATAAGGCGCGGTGAGCTATGGGCGATTTCAACCGCATTGTTCACACCACGGGCACTTTCGATCGCTGCCATCATACGGGTGCTACCAACTTCGCGGCCGCACAGACGCTCGATATCTTTGATATGACGTTCCATTTCCAACACATCTTCGGCGCTGTCCGTTTTAGGCAAACGGACTACATCAGCACCGCCACGAACAACAGCATGGAGATCTTTGAGGCCAAACTCAGACTCAAGAGGGTTAACTCGAACCACTGTTTCAATGTCTTGATACAGCGGGTGCTGAAGCGCATTGAAAACCAGCATCCGCGCGGTGTCTTTTTTTCCCGCAATGACACCGAGTCTTCCAGGTCGAACATGATGGTGTCTGGCTGATAGATGAAGGTGTTGCTCAACATGGCTGCATTCGCACCGGGAACAAATAGCATGCTGCGACGAAGTTTACTCATGATAACTTGCTCCAGTAGATATCGTTGGTATCTGATGCGCGCATCACGGCAGCCTGAACCCGAGCCTTGATCACGCAATCCAATGCCCCTTTGTCTTCAATTTCCAGCACAGCAGATTCTACATCCATGCAGGCCAGCGTTTCCCGGATCAAGGCTTCGATAGCTTTGCCAAATTGTTTTTCCACCGAACTATCAAGGGTGATTTCAATGCCTCCGGTAGGATTAGGGGCAATTCGGATTTGCAGATCACTGGACTCCAGTGTGCCTGCAAAAGCGGGTTGGGTAATTTTCATCGATAAAACCTTTCATTGATTTATTGATTTGAATGCACGCCACGTTAGGCCGTAGCGTAATCATCTGAGTGGACAATCGGTCTAACGGCACTCTGGCTAAGGTGCGCTATAGAAGTCGAAGGCAACAGCGTATTGAGCGGTTCCAATTCACCGCGGACCAGCAAGGACCGAACTTGTGATGCCGAGATAGGTTGATCGCGAACCATCAGCCGCGGCACTTCAACGACCTCGATATTCGGGTAGTCAAGCAGGGGCGAACCGAGCCACTGGTACATTTGTTGGTTGTAGTTACTGGTGACGACGCATTGGGGCTCTGTCCCCACATAGCGGTGAGTAATACCCAATGCCGGAGCGATATACTGACGAAAGATCTGCAAATCTATCGCGGTGTGGCAATAATCAACCACCCCCTGATCCTTGATAAAATAGGTCGGGAATGTCGCCCTCGAAATAATGTATTTCGAACCGGGATGAATCGTAATATTGTCAATATGGCGGGTGCCCGCTTTTATCATTTCGAAACGGTCAAAAAAAAGGAAAACTCACTTCCTTCCTCCTGCACGACAAATAAATGCAACCAGTCACATTCCTTAGCCGCCTTTTCGACTAAAAACTGATGGCCTAAGGTAAAGGGATTGGCATTCATAACAATGCTACCCACTTTAGCCGCATTCACTTTTAACAGACATAATTGCTGGCAGTAGTTAGCTAACCGTTTCTTGCTATTTTCCAGCAAGGCAAGCTTGTCACCGACTTGAACCAGCGGGAAGAATCCTGACTGGCGAAATAGTGGAACATTTGACGGTTTCGTAAATAAGAATAAATGAAACCGCCCTATTTCATAAGCAAAGTTAGTCAGCTCGGTCATTAATTTCAGCGAGAACCCGGTTCCCTGTAACTCTGGAGCAATTGCAATCGACTTAAGAACATTGCTCGCTATACCGCCACAACCAATAATGTGCTGTTCTGAATGAGCGACAACGAAATACTCAACATCATTATCAATACCTAGTTCGTGCTGTTCTAGAAACTCACTAATACGCCCTATTTTTAATAAACTATCAGCTGAAACACGGGTAAACGTATAGGTATCAAACATGCCGGTATCCTCATTGGTTGCTAACGAGAATATTACAGCAGCAAGATAAGAAATATGATGACGTACCTCTAGTTATTCCCTCGCTTAAACACCCTTTATGAATTTAATGATTTTTACTAAGTAAAACATTGATTTCAAAGGATTAATCACAATTAAAACCATTAAATTCATTAAGCGATTTTATTCCATAAATAGAAATGATCGCACTCACAGTTATCCATGAGCATATTCCCTAGATTAAATAACGAAAATTCAACATGGAATATAAAATAATGAATGAAAAAAAACACTTCAAATAGCTAAGGATAGAAGTCCAAATTTTGGCCTGTTATCCCAAGTAAGAATATTTGGATTACCCCTTACTCTATTTGCTCTACTTGCTTCCGTTGTATTAATTGCACACGTTACTGACACCTTACCTAATAATATTGTTGGCGGCTTCGGGTTCATGTTTGTTATCGGTGCTTTATTCGGAGAGCTTGGTAAGCGTCTGCCAATATTTAATAAATATATTGGTGGCGCGCCTGTCATGATCTTCCTTGTCGCCGCTTGGTTTGTGCATGAAGGGATGCTAACCCAGAATGAAATCGACACAGTGACATACGTGATGAAAGACACAGACTTCCTGGATCTGTTCATTGCCGTACTAATCACCGGCTCAATTCTGGCGGTTAACCGTAAACTACTACTTAAATCGCTGGTCGGCTATATACCAACCATTTTAGCTGCCGTAAGTGGAGCCTCAATTCTCGGTATTCTCGGCGGTATGCTATTTGGTATTCCGGTAGACCGTATCATGATGCTGTATGTGCTGCCTATTATGGGTGGTGGTAACGGTGCAGGTGCTATTCCACTATCAGAGATTTACGAATCAGTCACTGGCGGCTCAAAAGAGCAATATTATTCAATCGCCATTGCCATTCTGACCATTGCCAACATCGTTGCTATCGTTGCTGCTGCCGTTCTGAATACCATCGGTGAAAAGTTCCCATCACTAACAGGTAATGGCGAGCTGCTTCGCAATTCTAACTTTGATGTTCAGGCAGACGCCCAGGCACCTAAAATCACACCACGTGAAATTGCCATTGGCTGATGCTAGCGACCTGTATCTATACTTTTGCCTCAGCACTGTCTAAAGAAATTCTGCCGGGCTTTGGTGATGTCAAAATTCATACCTTCGCCTACATGGTTATCTTGGTTGCGATTGTCAATGCTCTCGGCCTTTGTTCGGAAGAGATCAAAGAAGGCGCCAAACGCCTATCAGCTTTCTTCTCGAAGCAGCTGCTATGGGTACTGATGGTCGGTGTCGGTATTGCTTATACCGACCTGGGTGAAATCATCAATGCACTAACCTTCGTCAACGTCTTCATCGCAACATTGATTGTCTGCGGTGCCATTTTAGGAGCCTCTGTCGGAGGCTGGCTAATGGGCTTCTATCCTGTGGAATCATCTATCACAGCTGGCCTGTGTATGGCTAACCGCGGCGGTTCAGGCGACCTTGAAGTACTGGCGGCTTCTAACCGTATGAGCCTGCTTTCTTACGCGCAAATCTCATCCCGTTTGGGTGGCGGTATCGTCCTTATCATTGCCAGCGTCGTATTTGGCATGCTGGGCGGTTAATTCACTCAATACTCATGGGGAGAGCGTGGGTTCACGCTCTCCTCGTCGTACGTTTTGGAGTCATCAATGGAACACAGTTTATTTTCCGAAGGCATCAACCTACTCATGCTTGGCATGGGTTTTGTCTTTGTCTTTCTTATCTTTCTTGTATTTGCCACAACTTTCATGTCGCAGGCAGTCATGCGTTTCGCTCCGGCACCCGTACCTATTGCGCCAAAGCGCTCGCCGTCGCGCCCCGCTGCCGCTAGTGACAACAACCAGCTAGCCGCCGTGATTGCCGCCGCCATCCACCATAAAAACATAACTGCAAAATAATGAATTCAAAGGGAACAGAGATGCCTGAAATCAAAAAAAACCAATTGGCATAACCGATGTCGTACTGCGTGATGCTCACCAGTCCTTATTTGCCACCCGCATGAGAAGAGAAGACATGCTGCCTATTGCCGAGCAGCTGGATCAAATCGGCTACTGGTCATTGGAATGCTGGGGCGGCGCCACTTTTGATAGCTGTATTCGCTTTCTCGGTGAAGACCCATGGGAACGCCTGCGTGAACTGAAACAGGCAATGCCAAACACCCCACTACAAATGCTGCTTCGTGGCCAAAACCTGCTGGGCTATCGCCATTACGCCGATGACGTCGTCGACAGCTTTGTGGAACGTGCCGTCGCCAACGGCATGGATGTGTTCCGTGTCTTTGACGCCATGAACGATCCGCGCAATATGGAACGAGCCATTGCGGCCGTAAAAAAAAGCAAGGCGCACATGCCCAGGGAACACTTTGCTATACCACCAGCCCGGCACACTCGATGCAGACCTGGATCGACTTAGCCCAGCAACTGTCCGAGAGCGGTGTCAATTCTATCGCAATTAAAGATATGCCGGGATCCTCACCCCCTATGAGGCCTACGAACTCGTCTCGACCCTGAAGAAACAAGTCGATGTCGATCTCCATCTGCATTGCCACTCAACGGCCGGTCTGGCAGACATGACACTGATGAAGGCAATAGAGGCTGGTGTTGATCGTGTCGATACCGCTATTTCATCAATGAGCGGAACCTACGGCCACCCTGCGACCGAATCGTTGGTCGCCAGTCTGAAAGGCACGCCTTATGACACTGGCCTGGATATTCAAAAGCTAGAAAATATCGCAGCTTATTTCCGTACCGTTCGAAAAAAAATACTGCACATTTGAAGGTCAACTTAAAGGCACCGACTCTCGGATCCTGGTTGCTCAGGTACCTGGCGGTATGCTGACCAATATGGAAAGCCAGCTGAAACAGCAAAATGCCATCGACAAGCTGGATGACGTGCTGCTTGAGATCCCACGGGTCCGCGAAGAGCTGGGCCACCTGCCGCTGGTCACGCCAACCTCGCAAATCGTCGGTACCCAGGCCGTCATTAATGTGCTGATGGGTGAGCGTTACAAGAGTATCACCAAGGAAACCGCAGCGTTCTGAAAGGAGAATACGGCCGCACACCAGCAGTTGTTAACAAGGAACTGCAAGCCCGTGTGTTGGAAGGTAGCGAAGCGATTACCTGCCGCCCTGCCGACCAAATAGAACCGGAGATGGCCACCTTAATCGAGAGCGTCAAGCTCGAAGCAAAAGAAAAGAACATCGAACTGGCAGAGAATGTCGTCGATGACGTGCTCACCGTCGCCCTGTTCACTCAAGTCGGCTGGAAATTCCTAGAAAACCGTAACAATCCAGAAGCATTTGAGCCAACACCTGGATCTACAACTCAACAATCAATGAATCAGCAAGCAACAGAGAAGAAAACCATGACAGCACCGCAATCATCCGGGGTTTACACCATTACAGTTAACAACCAAAGCTATGTGGTGAAAGTCGACGAAGGCGGCGATATCACTCAAGTCCAAACACCAACTGCCACTCAGTCTGCTCCTATCCCAGTGGCAACCGATGCTGAACCAATGACAGCCCCGCTTGCCGGTAATATTTGGAAAATCCACACCAAGCCCGGCCAGCAGGTAGAAGAAGGCGATGTCTTGCTGATCCTAGAGGCAATGAAGATGGAAACGGAAATCAAGGCACCTCGTGCCGGTGTAATTTCCAGTATTGATGTCAATGAAGGTGATGCCGTTCAAGTCGGTGAATCGCTACTGCTGCTGGCATAATGGAGTAATAACCGTAAATGGAACAGATTCTAGCGTTAATCAACGACTTCGGCTTTTTCCACCTCCAGTGGGGACAGGCTATGATGATTGTAGTGGGATTCGTCCTGCTCTATTTGGCTATAGTAAAACAGTTCGAGCCACTGCTGCTGGTTCCTATTGGATTCGGTGGCATTCTGGCAAACCTACCTGACGCAGGCCTGGCTTTATCCGCTGTAGAAAATGCCCTGCATGCAGGCAAACCAGAAGTACTCTCTGCGTTTGCCTCGGTGCTCGATATCGCAACCAGTTCAACGGCTGAGGTTAAAGCGGCTTTGACCACTGCCACACCCACTCAGCTTGCCAGCATCCACCTGCTAGCAGAACAGTACCAATACAGCGACGGGATGCTGTACCTGTTCTACAGTATTGCCATTGCCTCAGGGGCCGGTCCATTGGTCATCTTTATGGGTGTGGGTGCCATGACCGACTTCGGCCCATTGCTCGCCAACCCAAAAACCTTGCTTCTAGGTGCTGCAGCACAGTTTGGTATCTTCGCTACCGTACTTGGTGCCCTCGGCCTGAGTTCGTTGGGTCTGATGGATTTCAGCGTGGCACAAGCTGCTGCCGTCGGTATCATCGGTGGTGCCGATGGCCCAACAGCTATCTATGTCTCTAGCCTGTTAGCGCCTGAGCTACTGGGCGCAATCGCCGTAGCCGCTTATTCCTACATGGCACTGGTTCCGATGATCCAGCCACCGCTCATGCGTGCCCTAACCACAGAAACAGAACGTCAGATCACCATGCAGCAACTTCGTCAGGTGAGTAAGGTCGAAAAGATCTGCTTCCCGCTGATGCTGCTGGTACTGATTGCGATGCTGTTGCCATCGGCCACCCCGCTACTGGGCATGTTCTGCTTTGGTAACGTGATGCGCGAATGCGGTGTCGTTGAGCGTCTGTCCGATACCGCTCAGAACGCACTGATCAACATCGTAACCATTTTCCTTGGCCTGTCTGTCGGCTCCAAGCTCGTAGCTGATAAGTTCCTGCAACCACAGACCATAGGAATCCTGCTGCTGGGTATTGTAGCCTTCTGTATCGGTACCTGTACCGGTGTCTTGATGGCGAAGCTAATGAACCGTTTCTTCAAGGACAAAGTCAACCCGCTCATCGGTTCGGCCGGGGTTTCTGCCGTGCCGATGGCTGCACGAGTTTCCAATAAAGTCGGTCTTGAGTCCAACTCACAGAACTTCCTTCTCATGCATGCAATGGTCCTAACGTTGCCGGTGTTATCGGCTCTGCCGTCGCGGCCGGTGTGATGATCAAGTATGTACTTGGTGGCTAATTAACCATAAACGATGTGAAATTTATAAGATCGGGACCTTATAGATCCCGATCAGCTTTCGCCTTGTATTGCACTGATATACTCACTTTCCTATCAATAAGCCGTACCGTGACCAATTATGTTGTATCAATCAATCCAACATCGAATTTGTAAAGATCTCTCTTTCCGGCAACGGGTTTGGCTGCTGTTGGTCACTGTCGTCACTCTCCAGATCCTGCTTATCGGCTTCTTTTTCAACTACACCTTTTCAAATGCCATGAATCATCAAATCAGTACCCGCGCGGTGATCCAGGCACGTGAGATCGCCAGTGATCCCCAGTTGATACAAGAGGTAAAACATAACAACATTGCCGGGGTACAAAAACAAATTAAGCGCCTGCAAGGGATCTCCGATGCCAACTTTATAGTGGTGGGTGACAAAAATGGGATTCGTTTAGCCCACCCTGACGAGCAAAAAAAATCGGCTTCCCGATGCAGGGCGGCGATAATGTCAGAGCGCTTGAGAATGGAGAACACTACTACTCAATCCGCCAAGGCAGCCTCGGTTATGCTATTCGCGGAAAGTCGCCGATTATTGCCCAGAACGGTTCGATCATTGGCGTTGTCTCTGTGGGCTACCTACTCGAAAATGTCAGCAACTGGCTGCTCTTATATTCCTCCCCGGTCTTTTTCGCCTTACTGCTTGTATTGCTGTTTTCATCATTGGGTGCCTGGTTCTTCACCAAGCATATCAAAAAGCAAATGTACGGCATGGAGCCCGAAGAAATTGCCCTATCGCTACGTATTCAAAAATCAGTACTGACTGCCGTTTATGAAGGGGTGGTTGCCGTCGACAACAAGGGGCGACTATTAGCCGCCAACAAGCGAGCCCTATCAATTCTCGGGATCGCCCACCAACCCAGCTATTTGGTTGGCCGCATGGTCAACGAATTTATGACCCCGGCGTGTTTCTTCATGGGTGCCAACCAGCATGACGGCAGCAACAATATGAACGCCAGCTTAGATATGAAAGACGAATTGATTGCCTGCAACGGTGAAACCTAGTTGCCAGCAGAGTAACAATCATGGAAGGCGATAGACATGTCGGCTGGGTGATCAGCTTCCGTCTACGCAACGAACTGAGCATATTGACCTCGCAGCTAACCCAGATCCGCCAGCACACCGATAACCTCAGAGTGCTCAGCCACGAACATGCCAACAGGCTTTCTACCGTTGGCGGGTTAATCCAGATTGGCGCCTATGACGAGGCAGTCAAAGCGATTCGAAGCGAGACTGAAACCCACCAACAGCTCATCGACTTCATCTCGCAAACCTTTCGTTCAAAGGTGATTGCCGGTTTGCTACTCGGTAAATTTAGCCGAGCCAAAGAGCTAGGGCTAACACTTGAATTTGATCCCTGCAGCCTGCTTCAGGGTGAGCCCGTCAACATCAGTGCCGATGAACTAGCCGCTGTAGTCGGTAATCTTCTCGATAACGCCTTTGAGGCAACACTAAACAATCCCAATAGCGCTAAGGAAATATCCATCTTACTGACCGACGCCAGCGACGAACTGGTCATCGAGGTAGCCGACAACGGCACAGGTATCCCAGATAATATTGTCGACTCACTCTTTGCCAAGGGAGTGAGCAGCAAAAAAAACAACCGGGGCACGGTATAGGCCTATACCTTGTTCACCGCTTCGTCACCCTTGCTGGTGGCACTATTCTTGTGGACGACGCTGAGCCACAAGGCACTATTTTTTTTCAATTTTTATTCCAAACAAGAGCTTATAAAAATGGAATGTATTGACGTATTAATTGTTGAAGACGAATCGAACATCGCCGAGTTCCACTCCTATTACCTACAACAGACCCAACGTTTCCGTCCCATCGGGATTGCCAAGAGCATAGCCGAAGCAAGGAGCATGATCCGGATCCTCAAACCGAAACTTATTCTGTTAGATAATTTTTTTTACCCGATGGGAAAGGGATCGATTTGCTAAAAGAGCTCACCTCAGCCAAGCCCGCACCGGATGTCATCTTCATCACTGCGGCCAGCGACATGGAAACCGTCAGAGAAGCGGTTCGTTGCGGGGTATTTGATTATTTGCTTAAACCTATTTCCTATGATCGACTGAAAGACTCGCTAGAACGCTATTTGAAATATTCCAGCTCGTTGCTGGCCAGCGACAGCGTGAATCAGCGCCATGTTGACGAGCTGTTTAATTTTCAGTCTAAAACCAAACAATATGAGCACCTGCCAAAAGGCATTGACGAGCTGACTCTCGATAAAATAAAAGAAGCCTTCGAGCATCTGATATTGTGCATACAGCCGACTCACTAGGCAAAGAAATTGGTATCAGCAAAACCACTGCACGCCGGTATCTGGAATTTTCGACTGCGAGCGGGTTACTTGAAGCCGAGATCCAGCACGGCAAAGTCGGGCGCCCAGAGCGGATCTACCACAAGAAATAATCTTCAGCTGGAACTACCAAGCCCTACCATCGCAAAAGCACCAAAAGCCGAAGCCCCTACAGCGTTAGAGAGGCAGGGATCACTTCGGCCTTGTCTGATAATTCGAGTTGTCCTTTGTGGTTTTCGCTATGCTCCTTGCAAAGCGGGATCACAAACAACTCGTCATTACCAGCATCATGCCGCCTGACCAATACACCATACTGCTGAGGATTAAGGCAGTTCACCTCAGAGCAAAAATGATCCTCGCATGTACTAAAGTGCTGCCAATACGCTAACCAATCTTGCTTCGCTCGTTCTGTTTTGATGTCTTCTGAAACGTTACTCACTAACATGCTTTGTCACTTTCTGTTATTGGGGTAACGCTATTTAATCGAAATTAGCCGATGGGATGTCTGATGGGCTTCAAATAATACTATGCGGCAAAAGATGTCTTTGGTTTTAATGAATTTATTTAAACTGACAGCTCTCACTCAACTGAACCCATAGAGAGTTATTACTTATAAGGCAATGTTATGCTCGCCGGTTATACGAAAAAGCCGATCAGATGATCGGCTTTTTCGTCAGTACAGATCTTTACTGTAGTTTGAACTTACTCACCAACGATCCCAACTGGGCATTGGCTGCCGCCAAGTCTTGCGTACTATCTACCGTCGCTTGTCCATTTTGAGTCAGCTCATGGACCATATCGCGAATATTGCTCATATTACGGCTGACTTCTTCGGTTACCGAGCTCTGTTCCTCAGAAGCTGTCGCTATTTGAGTGCTTAAATCATTGATTTCAACAATCGAATTAGTCATAGCATCCAACTGTCTGTTACATGGGCTGTATTATCAGCCGTTCGTTCACAACTTCTTTTTGTCACTTCCATCGCGGCAACAGCGTTAGCTGCATCCTGCTGCAATTTCGTTAATATCTCATTGATTTCAGCGGTACTCGTCTGAGTACGAGCGGCCAACGAGCGTACCTCATCGGCAACAACCGCAAAGCCTCGTCCTTGCTCACCAGCACGTGCTGCTTCGATAGCAGCATTCAATGCCAGCAGATTAGTTTGATCGGCAATTTCACCAATCACGCCTAAGACACTGACAATTTGCTGAGTATTCTCACTCATAGTATTAATACTAGATGATGCTGTACCAACTTCATCAACCAACGAAATCACACTGCTAGATGCTTCAAGCACCGTATCTTTTGACAACATCGCTTCATCATTGGCTTTCTGTGTATTTTCAGCCGTCTCCGTACACTCTGGCAACAGTCTCAGCCGTCGAGCTCATTTCTGTAATAGCCGCAACAACCTGATCTGTCTCAGAAGCATGGCTAATTAACGCGTTGTTATTTCGCTCTGACTGCTGGTTTAGTTGTTTAATCCCATCAGTTATATGAGTCGATGCTTGCGAGATCTCCAATATCATAGATTGCAAATAAATAATAAAATTGTTAACCGAGTTTCCGATATCGCCCACCTCGTCATTAGAGGTGATTTCAATACGTGAGGTTAAGTCCGCTTCACCAGTCGATAAGGTATCAATTCGAGCTTTAAGCTCAATCAGGCCTTTAACTATAGTATTAATTGCCCACCATACGACCAACAGAGAAACTATCAAAAGTACAGTGGCTGTCACGATACTTTCATACACTTTATCATTAAAAATCTCAGCCGTGGCTTTGGTCAATCCATCCTTAATGCTGACGATATCGCTTTCATAAGCACCGGTAACAATCGTCCACCCCCATTCAGGGAAAACTTTCCTAGCATAGGTGATTTTATTTTCAGTTTTTTTTGGTCGTCGGATTTTCATAGGCAATTTTAACAAACGCTTCAGATTTGCCCTTCATACTATTGGCTATTTTAGTGGTAGTAGAGAGGGCCGTACCCACAATAGATGCTTTAGGATGGGCAAGGATACTGCCATCTTTATCTTGTATCCAAAAATAACCATTTTGCCCATAAGCCGTTGAGCTTACAGTGCTAATGGCAGCCTGAAGCTCGTCTTTTCGCAATGTGCTGATATACTCACCAGTGGCGATTACCAAGTTTAACGGCTTAAAGTAAAAAGAGGCGGTCAGCTTTTCTTCAACTGTGTTGGTTACCGGGTTTGAAAAATAATAGCTGGTAAATCCAACAGTATTGTTTTTGGCTACATTAACGATATTTCTGGCATAATAGATGCCTTTCTTATCAGTTGCATCAAAAGAACTGGTTCCGATGATACTGGTATTAATCCCGTTGGCCTTGTTGACTATCGATGTAGCATCATAGGCAAAAAGATAACGGCCATTATTCCACAAATACCCATTAATAAATGCATAAACACTGGCTTTTGCTTCGTCAACAGAAGCGCTGTGAGCATAAATACTATCAATGGTCTTTCTAAACTCATCAATTTCAGTCGCAAGCTCTGCCTTAATGTTTTCCTGCTTTGAGTTTTCATAATAGCTAGCAAGAGACTGGGTAACTGTATCAACCTGGCCTTTTAAATTGTCATTTAATAATTTTTCTACCTTATCACTTACATTGTTTTCTTCAGCCCTGAGCACCGATTCTTCTGTGTTAATCAAACTGAAAATAAAAAAAATGCACTTACAATAAGCATAGAGGTGCATACAATAAGCGTTAATTTCGCTTTAATTGTTAAATTCATCTAAATAAGCCTTTATTTTACTACTTTTATGGCGGGTATTGTTGCAACATGGCACCTATTATTTGTCACACAAAAATTATACATATGAGGAATAACTGACACAATGAAACTAATGTTTTTGCTACATTATTGTTAACTTACTCACAATTAATAGCATATAAGTGCCACCTTTTGGCATACAACAATAATTAATAAACGTGATTATCAGAGTAAATCGATTTAATGTAATTTCAATAATGAGGTTTATTTTAATAGATGAGATATTTTATGAAGAAATTGTAATATTATATTTGCAGTAAATTTAAAAACCTCCTTATTTTATAAAACACATGACGTCATCAGATACAACGCCATGTGTTATTCAGGCCAGCAGACTTACACTTTCGACAGCTTAAACTTCTGCCAAGGTTTAATTTGCTCTAGGAAACGCAAATTAGTCTCTGTAACACGGCCAATGACATTACTGTTGCCGTCATTTTCAAAATCCACCAAAGCAATATGCAGCTCACCTTTATAGCGTGGCGAATTCACATTATCGAGGATCACATCTCCCTTGCGGATTGTGCGGGCATTTTTCTCCGGAATAACGGCATCCTTGAACTTAAGACGAGGCATGGTAGAGCGAACGGTATAGCCACCACGATCACCTCGGAAGAAGTGCAGTTCTTCAAAGGCGATAGTTTTCTCATCCTCATTCAGATCGACTTCCAGATCAACATCCAGCGTTACTAACCCTTTGTGTAACTCGCCCAGTTTCTTCAGCTCCTCTTCACTTGGGAAGCAGTTGGCAATGATCACATCATCGACCAGTCCGGTATAGAACAAATCTTTGGCTTGCACATCAATCGGCAAGTCACGGTGCTCTTCGATAGTACACAGGCCGTCAGCCAACGGCCAAGGTCCTTTTGCATCTTCAACACTCGAACCAACGAAAGCAGCAACTCGCAAACCATGCTTTTTATAAATCTTAGATCCGGCAATAAAGTGGTCGCGGGTCAAGCCAGAGCGGCGTTTAGGGTAGAAATTGTGACAACCTATCAGGTAATCGGTATCTGGGTGGAAAGACAGGATGTTGTCTAGGTAGCCATTTGCAACACTGACATTAAGCTCGATTTTCAAGCCATATGGATTAAACGTCATCAGGGCTTCTTCATTACCAGTGAACCCTTCATCCAAACGAATACCGTCAACCCCCATCTCGTTAAAGAAGCTCAGGTCTTCGTAGCTAATCCCGAGATCCTTAAAAATACTCGGTGCAACATCAGCAATAACTTCAAAACCATGCTCTTTGGCGCACAATACCATGTCCTTAAATTCTGAGATGATCTGCTCTTTATTACCATCGACAGACAGTAAACAGGTAAAGATACGGCTAAAGCCATACTTGGCTGCCGTTTCGATATATTCTTTATTGCGCTCGAGACTTGCCAGCTCAGGATAAACGGATATACCCAACTTTCTCATTAATTCTATTCCTTAATTTAACTGCTTAATTTTCAAAATTATCAACAATGCCTGTTGCACTTATTGTATGGCTCCAGCGCCCCTCAACCAGCCCTGTATTTACCAGCCACAAATCAAAATAAACATATGACAAAATAAGATTTTTCAAGAGATTAATTTTTGAAAACAGTTTGTCCTGAAACAACAAAGATCACAATTACCATCAAACTCGGACAATGGTAAACGCGCATTTTTTTCGGGCAGTTCGCAACTATATAACTATGATGCATGAAATTACATAATTATCAGTTTATTGTTAGTTAGATAAATGAAGTAGTGCTCAGTCAAAAAAAACGGTTCCGCACACCACCAGTGAGAATGATTATCATTGACATTGGTCGTCTTTATATGTACGTTAGCTGCCCCTTATAGCTAATTCCATTGAGCAGTAATGGTCTCGTTTAATATTTTATCAAAGCGTAACTTGTGCGCGGTGTTGGTCAGAAGAAGGAACCTGTGATGTCAAATAAAGAAATTCAACTTTTTTTTGCCGAGATCTCAATGTTTATCTCATGGAGAGATTTGACTACAAAACCTGCCCAGCCACCTCAAATATGTTCACTGTTGATGCCAGCAGGAAACTCTTTGATTTATATTTTAGATTTAAACCTAATACTGACTTGTGGAAACCAGACACTATCGTAATTGCAAAAATAGGTTTTAAGCATACCCGTATAGGGCACGGTAGGGACTTACTTAAATTCATCGTCAAAGTGTCAAATAAATATCAAACCAATAAAATCGGCATCGAAGGTGCCAATGACAGTTTGGCCGACTTTGCAAAAAAAATTGGGTTTTAAAAACATTCACAACAAACAGTGGATTATTGACGTAACTGAATTAAAAGTGAGTCTGGAAAAAAAACTTGTTATTAAATAATCATTTGAAAAAGGGGCTGTAAAGCCCCTCTTACTTAACATTAATCTTCCTGAATTTCACAACCCGGGAAGGCATCACGAAATGCCTGTGGTACCGCTGCTGATTCATAATCACTGCCATAGCCTGTACGGTAGTCTGGCTGGCTCGGACGGCGGAAATCTAATCGTTTCAGTCTCTTTAGTTTGAACAGTACCTTAGGGAACTCATCAAAATGGTTATAGGATAAATCCAGCTCTTCGAGCTCGGTCAGCTTGGCCAATTTAGCCGGCAGATCCTCAAGGTGGTTAAAACGAAGACTCAACTTAGTCACATCGGTATACAGTTCAATACCAAATGGCAAAGCACCGAGATAACAGTTGTTCAAATTTAACTCGGTAATTTTAGGCGAAGCCGGCAAGGTCTTCGGCAGACGGGTTTTCGGATCCCCTAACATATTCTGGTGCTGCATATAGATATCCGGAAAACGATGGCTATCAGTCATCCGCTTTTCGCTGGCACCTTCTAACTGACCATTGAAACCACAGCCTTTGCTCCAGTTCAGGCACTCCCCTTCAACCAGCTCACTAATGATGGCAAGACGCTGCGGTGAGTCTTCTTTCTGGGTAAGAACCAATAACAGGCCTTCTCCGTAACGGTCAAAATAGTGCTTGGAAAAATCAAAACAAAGTTCTGGCCCCCATTTCTTAAGCTGACCCTTAAGCTTTTTGAACATAGGCCCTTCACCGACATCCCAGCCTTCACCGTTATCGCCCCGTACAGTGTTAAACAGAATACGATCATTGACTGCCATCTGGAATAATTCACTGCCATGGCCCGCCAAAAGAGCCTTGATCTGGCACGAAGGCCGTTGTCTGAAGTCATCTTGAGGATCAAAAACAGCGGCATCAACATTGCGCTGGTAACTCCGCCCTGAGCCAGCATCTCAATCGCAACTCGGTGAGATGCTTCATCCGGTGAGTTCAGCATTTCCAGCACGCTGTCAATCATGCCGCTATCCACGGCACTTTCCTGCTGCAGAAACTGTGGTGCTTCCTGATGAAAAAAACTGCTGCAAGGCGGTATCGTCCACCAACAGGTGATGTTCAGGATCAATCGCCGCTGTACCTTTAGGATTGCTACCAAGCAGAATATGAGTAACTTTATCATCCAGCTTTTTGCTGATGCTAAAACCAAGCTCAGCCGACTTGGCTTTAATTTCCGTCGATTTGAAGCTACTGCGACCGCAGATAAATATACAGCTCTTACTGTCCAGCGGGCGCTTGGCCACGGATGACTCGGCTACCTGTCGTAACCATGCCAACACCTGTTTTTTTTAAACGGTGTATAGCGTCCTTCCATAAAGGTCAGGTAGAAACGCCCATCCATTGTTGGTAGTTCACGAGGAAATTTCAGCGGAAACAGCTGTCGCCAATAGTTATGTTTTTGTTCTGCCGTCAGGTCAGCATTAATTAATATCGCCAGCTGTTTTTGTAACATCTCACTGCGACGCCCGCTCTCATACAGACTAATTTCAACGCGACTCCCTGATGGCAGACCGGCCAGAGCATCAAGGTTATAACCTTCTTCTTCATCAGGGTTGATCGTCAACTCCAGAGACTTGAACGCAGGCAGAGTAAGCAACCCGCTCAGCTCCGGCGGATTCGCCGGATATCGGTTCATAGAGACATCGTCGATGAATACCTTCTCAAGCGAGCTCATTGCAGAGAGATCACCAAGTGCCTGCAATCGACACGTTTGAATAGTGAGCTGCTCAACCTGGTTCAATGTCCGGATTGCAGGATGCAGTTCAGTACCGTCGCAATGATATAAGGCCAGCTCTTTAAGATTCGGGAGCTGTGGAAATACCGCTGAATCCATCAAACCTTGAATATAGCCTAGTGACAAACGTTGTAGCTTGGAGCAAAGATTGAGAAAACCCAAATCATCAATGGAAACACCAAATAAATCGATCTTTTCAAGGGCGGGCTGCTTTACCTGTTCTAAGCCGCTCATTGCCCCTTCGGCATTACTCAACGCCAACTCTGTAACCGTTAGCTCATCATGTAACAGACAAGCGATGTTACATGGGCTGTTGCTCAAGCGAAGAGACAAACGATCAACACGCTTCAGTTGAGAAAACAGCCCGTCCGGCAAGGATGGCGTCGGCTTTTTGAGCCTAATTGTTAGCTCATCGGCAGAAAGCAGATTCCCGAACATCTTTTCCGGCAACGTCGCTGCCGTGATGTACACCTCCAGCTTACTCATATGTGGAGTATCACCCAGCACGTTATCGGGCAAGCCATCCACGCAAGGCAGCGACAGCCTCAGCTCATCCAAGCTATCGGGCAAGTTTAACCGCTTCACCGTAAGCTGAGTATCCTTGTCGAAATGATAGCTTTCATCATTGAGATCTAGCTTACGCAGGGAGTTTACAGCCTTAAGATCGATATCCAACAATTCAACCGACGGTAGATCAAAATTCACTGATTCAAGCGCCGATGCCGATGTCGCCTCAAATACCAGAGACTTACCTTGTACGGACACTTTCAAGTGAGTCAGCTTAGGAAGATCGCCAAGCAAACTTAGATATTCCGCATCCAGCACAGAAGAAATATTAACTTTTTCCAGCTGAGACAGATTGGCAGGATCCACTCCCTCTAGTTTTACAGAGCAACCTCTTACTATCAGTTGCTTCAGTGCAGGGAAATGAACGAAAAAGTCAGCATCGATTAATCGGTTCTTGTCTGCCCTATAACTGTAACATTCGATCTCAATCGTATTCAGACCGGGAAATGCCTTAGCAACATAGCTCCATTCCGGCTTTTCTTTCTTGCACTCATATTCCAGGTGGGTAACATCGGAGTGCACCTTTGCCAGCATTTCTTCAACGTCATAATCATCCAGACAAGCATTCGTCACGTATTGTTCCTTATTTATTGTATATTCTAAATTTTCGTCATTTAAGCGCAGTCTAAAGCTATAATATTTAAGCCTTAATCTTCCAGGATTTCGCAGTCGGGGTTCAGAACACGAAAAGCATCAGGGACAGTTAAGCTACGATAGCTTGGATCGTCATAGCCAGAATCATAATCAACCCGGCAAGCACGGCGCAGATCCAGACGTTTGAGGTTTGAAAGTTTAAGCAGCACCTTGGGAAATTCTCTGAAGTGACAATACGAGAGATCCAGACTCTCCAGTTGAGTAAACTTAGCCAGAGAGGTTGGTAACTTCTCCAACGGGTTGAAGCTCAGACTCAATTCGGTAATGTGCTGATAGTGTTCAATCCCCTTCGGCAAGGTGCTCAACACGCAGTTGCCCAAGTTCAGTTTTCGAATCGATTCCCGGAGTGGTAACTCCGCTGGCAACGGTGTTTTCGCCGCTCCAAGCAACTCGTCATAGTTCATTTTGTATCTCGGGTGCCAGTGCAGCTTTAAGCGTTCTTTTTCATCGCCATCCTGCAACACGAGATCAAAGCCGGCTCCACGGCGCCAGTTGAGACAGTCGTCCTCCACCAGCTCCGACAAAATCGCCAAACGCTCTGGGGTTTCTTCTTTTTGCATCAGGACATACATCAACCCGTCACCAAAGCGATCATAATAAGCTTTTGCAAAAGCCGTACAAAGCGCCTCTCCCCACTTCTTGCGTTGTTTTTTTTAAGCTTATCGACCATCACACACTGCCCTCTGTGCGAACCATACTGATCTAGGCCGCGCACATTGTGGAACAGGATGCGGTCATTTACCGCCAACTGAAAGGCTCATCTCCCTGCCCCGCCAGCAGGTGCTTGATCTCTTTTCGAAAGGCATTATCCGCCGTCGTTTTCAAGATCAGGAACAAGGGAATATGCATCTCTGCCGTCACACCGCCCTGAGCCAGCATTTCCACTGCCACTTTGTGGCTGCCTTCATCAGGAGATGCCAACATCGCCAGCACGCTGTCAGTCATACCACCAGCAGAAGCCTGATCCTGTTGCAGAAATTTAGGTGCCTGTGTGGTAAAGCATTGCTGTAAAACGGTATCGTCAATAAGCTTCAGGCTAGTTAAGTCATAATCGGCGGTCTGTTTCGGGCAAGACCCCAGTAGTAAGTGAGTAACACTGTTATCTAGTTTCTTGCCAATTGTGAAGCCGATTTCAGCCGCTTTCGCTTTCAGCTCTGTTGTTTTAATGCCGCTGCGACCAGCAATAAACAGGCAACTTCCGGCACCAAACGGCTGTTCCAGCTCGCTGACTTTCGCCTGTTCACGCAGCCAAGATTTATGCTGGGCTTTGAAACGATTGTACTTTGCTTCCATCATCGTCAGGTGGAATGCCGCAGGCATCGTCGGCAACTGGGCAGGCTTGTTGACGTTAGCCAATGTTGTCAGCAGCTCAAGCTTCTGATCTTCACTCAGCCTTGAGGTTCGCAGGATTTGGAACTCTTTCGCCAACGCCTCAGGGTAAAATTCAATCTGGGCTGCAACAGGCAATTTCAGCAATGCAGGATCAAAAGATTCCATGCTTACCCGCAGCTCCACTTCTTTCAGTACAGGCGCGGATGCAAGATCATCAAACTCAGGCAGTTTGTTCTGAGTATGTTCACCTGGTACCAAACGGACATTCTTCAAGCTAGTCATAGCACTCAGATCACCCAATTTCTCCAGCTGAACACCCCAGTGAGAGTAATGCGTAACAGATGGATTTGAACGAATAGAAGCTGGCAGTGACTGACCTCGACAACTGCGCAAAATGAAATATTCCAAGGCAGGCAGAAACGGAAAGTCATCCGGCATCTCCTTAATACCAGCGATATTCAGGTAAGTAATTTTAGGGCTGTGCTCAAGCCAGGCTAACTGTTCGTCATTAAACCCATCTACCATGCTTCATCCAATTCCGGTAACCGAAGTTCATTGGCATCAGTCATCAAACCGGAAGCATTGCAGTAATGAAACACTTTCAACGGCAACCCAACAGGCAGTAGAGCGGCGCTACACGGGGTATATTCCAGCTCCAGCCTGAGATCATCAACGCGCTTGAGGCTTGCAAACAACGTTTCCGGAAGGGCTTGTGTTTCACCGCGAAGGGCTATCGTCAGCTTATCGATAGATTGAACATCACCCAGTAACTTGGGTGGAAGTGTCGCGTTACCCAGCGTCATATGAACCAGTTCCAATTCGGGATTGTCTCCCAGCAAATTGTCTGGCAAGTTTG
>LLEN01000016.1_pt1 | contig 34852 bp, 47 predicted proteins | sample 595881 | NCBI WGS metagenome assembly LLEN01 (sample SAMN02919314, study PRJNA255460) | bioreactor metagenome | biome: chemostat; feature: culture 2012_10.3; material: sediment; isolation source: day86 10degC chemostat 2012 inoculated with Wadden Sea sediment taken from... | place: Germany: Bremen ...
CTTTATTTGAAGGGTTCGCCCTTCGGTCGAATGAGTCCCGCTTGAACGCAAGCCCGGCCGTTCCGCCACTTATTAAGACAAAGTTAAGTCTTTAAAATAACTACAGGGGTGTAGCTCCAATTGGCAGAGCAGCGGATTCCAAATCCGCGTGTTGGGAGTTCGAATCTCTCCACCCCTGCCACATTTAAAGCCTCAGCAGAAATGCTGGGGCTTTTTTTTACATCTGTTGTTTCTGCGAAACAATGTTTGGTGAACTAGGCGTCCCCCAGGTTAGCCAGCTTGATCGAATTTCCGGAGTGCCGGATCCATTCACCTCTGCCACAATTAAATACCTAGCAGAAATGGTGGGGCTTTGAAAATCCCCTTCCTATATAGGCACCAATCAAGGGTTGATGAATCAGTCTTCACCTTCTATTTATTTCACTGAGTCTATTATTCAAAGATTGACTGGCAACCTGATCATGAATGTCATTGAAGCGAAAGGGGTTTAGGCGACAATCAAGTTCAATAAAAAAAACACTAGCTAAAAAAAACAATTAAGTAGCTAAAAATGGTGCTTGTTTAAATAACAGGGGGAGATATCGTGACTTCATATATCAAACACATCACAATTTTAGCATTAGCTGCCTCTATCGCTTACTTCTCATACACTCTTTCACAGTTGACCATCGAAATTAGCAAGACAAGAGAAGCAATACCACAGTTGGTTGAGCAGGCTTCAACACTTGAGGAATCAATTAAGTTATCACAGTGGCTTAGTGTTGTTGATGATGTTAATAAGAAAATCCCATCTGTTGTTGACCAAATTTCCAAAGTAAATCAACAAATTCCATCAATACTGGCGCAAATAGACACTCTGCAAAATAACACCGTTCCATCTGTGTTGAATGAGGTAAAAATTGTGCGGGAAAGTGTAATTCCTCCTGTTATTGAACAGGTTAGATATACCAATGAAAGCACCGTACCCCAAATATTAGCTGAAACCAAACAGATAAGAACGGAAACCATTCCAGCTGTTTTAACAGAATCGAATGAAATCAGAATACTCACTCCTGTAGTTCTTACACGAGTAGAAAAAAAATTTCAGCTGATGCTGAAGGAATTGTCAGCAAAGCCACAGCCGGTGCTGTTGAGGGAACTGTAAAAGGGGTTATTAGCACACCATTTAACATCATAGGTGATTTGGGAGACCGCGTGATTTCTAATAAAGCGGAGTCTGAACAAATTGAATGACTTTAATGATTCCAATTAGCAGAGCCGTGGATTTTTCTTACGCTATAACAGCGCTTATTAGGAAAGCCTTGCCTCGTGATTATCCTGTTTAAAGTCCAGCTTATCATTGGTAGTACAAAGATGTGATGATACCGGCCAAATCACTAAATTGTGATCTCGCTTCAGATGCAGTGATTTCTTTTAATCTTCAACTTATTAGCGTTAGAGCTGCTAAAATTGACACTTATATATTGAAATAAAACGCCAGCAAGAGCACAGAAATAGATGCGCAGCACGTGATATCAGTGGTATCTTGTGGCTTTTAGCAGCGAGCTATTTGGGAGTAGACATGCCGCATCTTCGTTTCCGTGATGTAGAATTTGATACCGTAAAGTCACTATCGACAGCATTAGTAGATGACCTTCAGCCCCTGATGGCTTGTCCTCGCGAAGATTTCACTTTAGAGCATATTTCGACAACCTTCATTTTTGACGGTGAGGTTTCCTTTGCGTATCCGTTTGTCGAGGTACTCTGGTTTGACCGCGGACAAGAAGTACAAGATCAGGTAGCCCGACATATTACAGATGCCGTCCGGAATGCTTTGGAAGCGCCGGAGCAGGATGTTGCTGTTATTTTTACCGCACTGACACCAACCGCTTATTACGATAACGGCGAGCATTACTAACTCGCTAGATTTTTTTTCTCTGATTTATATGGCAGCCTGTTGCTAGGGGCTGTTTTGTTTCAAAAAGGTGGTATGAATGACGCGGTATGCAAAAGTCGCTGCAGGATTGGGAGTCGTCGCAGGGGTGTTAGGAGTCAGCGCATTTAACTGGTCGTTTGATGTTGCTAATACGCCTGAAGTTAGTGCCAATGTACTGGCACCACAGTTTTCTTATCGCTGTATTGAAAGTGCGATTGCGCGCCCTTTGGATACGGACGGAGAATTTACTGTCTCGGTGTGGAATATATATAAGCAACAAAGAGAAAACTGGCGTACTGCACTGGAGTCATTTTCACAAGACAGCGAACTGGTTTTATTACAAGAAGCGAGTTTGAATACTGACTTACGTGATTACTTAGACGACTCTGTATGGAAAGTTCGTATGGCCAATGCTTTTAAGTTTATGAACACGCCAGCGGGTGTTATGAACTTATCGAGTGTGAATGCCAAGAGTACTTGTGCTTATCTGGCGATGGAGCCTTGGCTGCGTTTGCCTAAATCGGCATTATTGTCCGAATTTGCTCTTTCTGATGGCAGTACACTTATCGTGGTCAACTTGCATGGTGTGAACTTCGCTGTGGGTCTCGATGAATATCAGGAGCAATTAGATAGCCTGCGTGCCGTGTTGGAAGTCCATTCAGGACCGATTATTTTAGCTGGTGACTTTAACACTTGGCGTCAGGCCAGACTTGAGGTTGTAAATCGTTTTGCTGAGAGTTTGGGACTACGCGATGTTCTATCAGAAGGATCAGCGGATCAAGGTGTTTGGTAAGCCCCTGGATCACTTGTATTACCGTGATCTACGGCTGGTTAGAGCTGAGGCACCGAAAACCGATGCCTCTGATCATAACCCCATTATTGCCAGCTTTAGGCTGCAATGATCATGATTGGCCAAACAATAAGTGTTAGCAGCCAGGGCAGGCAAGCAACGACAATTGATTTGGCTCTATCATAATCTGTCCATGCTGTAATAGCGGCATAAGTTAGCGCGATATACCATGGTGCCAGTAAAGGAATAGTGGCAGAAAAGGATGCCCATGGGTTGCCCATTGGCAGTTTTATCAGGCCATTCAAGCTGTTCAGGTCTGCTGCATTTGGCTGGATATTGCTGCTATTGAACATGATGTTGATATAACTGGCAAAGTCGCCAATCATTGTCGGCAGCATGATAAAGCATGAGGCCGCTAACCACTTGCCGTAGCTGTGTTTATATTGATTGCCCTTGGTTGCCAAATGTAGCCATAGAGCCAGCACAAATATACAAAGCGTACGCCCGCCAATATCACCGATTACCTCACGTGCCAGCAGAGCTTCCTTGGTAAGCCACGATTCCTCTATTTGCTGGTTTGCATTTACGAACTGAGACATCAGCTCCTGCTGTAACCAGACCATATCTACATTACCGAAGTAGCTGTTCCAGAGGAAAAAAAAGGCCCAAGAATAGCGATTAGATAGGGTAATATTGCCCACTTGGGGTGCTCATAGATAGCTGCAAAGCAGTCGATTGGAGAGCGAAAAGCATCGAGTACTGCAACGAATATATTTTTAGACGGCGTCATACACTGACCTTAGTAACATCTACGTATAGTTTTAATTTCTGGCCGGGTTTAAGGTATTTCTGACCTTTGATCTGATTCCACTTTACAACGTCGGATACTTTTACTTTATAACGTTGGGCAATGGCACTCAGGTTATCGCCGGAGCGTACCTTGTAATACACCGTACGAATCACAGCGCCAGACTGGCTGTCTTTCCATAGGGTCAGCTTTTTCCCGACACGGAGCGGTTTGTTTTTGCTAAAGCCGTTCCACTTGGTGATTTGGTCGATAGATACTTTCTGGCTGCGGGCGATTGTCCACAAGCTGTCACCCGACTTCACCTCGTAGGTTGTACGATAGCCACTGCCATGGCTCTTTTGGGTTCTTGTTGCTAACTGAGCAGAAATACTCTCGCCGTCTTGCATGGCTACAGGGATAAGGATATGCGGCCAACACGGATACTGCTGCCGGCCATATTGTTTGCACGCTGTATCTGATTGGTTGTGGTTTTATATTTTTGGGCCAGTACGCTAAGTGTGTCGCCGGATTTCACCTGGTAGCGAACTACTTTCATTCCTTGGCGGCCATTACTCGTAAACTGACTATTAAAGCGATCTACCTTGTCGATGGGCAGCAGTAGGTGATTAGGGCCATCTGGCGAAGTAGCCCAATGGTTATAGGCAGGGTTGAGGTTTTGAAGGTCTTTGAGTTTAATGCCGGCATAGTTGGCAGCCATCGCCAGATCCATCTGTGTCCCCGGTTTGACGAGCTCAACTACGGGCTTGTTGGCGATAGACGGTATGGTTATACCGTATTTCTTTTGATTTTTGATCACGTCAGCGACAGCAAGCAGTTTTGGTACGTAGCCGCTGGTTTCTTTAGGGAGATCCAGTGACCAGAAATCAGTAGGCTTTCCGGCTGCGCGGTTTTTACGGATCGCCCGGAACACTCGTCCTTCACCGGTATTGTATGCAGCAAGTGCATGAAGCCAGTCGCCATCAAATTTTCGGTTCAGGTATTCAAGTAAATCCAGTGCCGCCTGGGTGGACTCGACAACATCTCGGCGACCGTCATACCACCAATTTTGTTCTAGCCCGAAGCGACGGCCGGTATCAGGAATAATTTGCCATAGCCCAGCTGCTCGCCCGTGAGAGTATGCAAATTGGTCAAAGGAGCTTTCAACAATAGGAAGCAAGGCGAGTTCAAGCGGAAGATTACGTTTTTCAATTTCTTCGGTGATGTAGTACAGAAAGGGTTCTGCCCGCTCGGCAACGGTTTTAAGGTGGCCGGGATAGCGCAGGTACCAGTTCCGGTAGTACTGTACCTGTTTATTCTCAGGAATATCAGCAGCCAGCTGCATGGTAATGCGCTGCCAAACATCATCTTGTTCCTGAGGTGTTACGATTACTACCTGTTCGATGATGACAGGCTTAGTTGTATCATTCTGCGTCGAAACGGCAGGCGTTTGTACGGGAGATTCTTCTTTCTTGTTATTTGTGTTTGCTTGTTCTTCTACTGTATTTGTCGTATTTGTAATTTGGCAACCAGCCAGTAATAGCGCACTCGCTAAAAAAAATCGGGATTTCATGGAACCTGCCTAAAGCCAAAATAGTTGGTGATAATACTTGTCCAACTACCTTGGAGACAAGTGACGCAGGTCAAAATTTGTCTTTCCAACGACGCAATGCAGCAAAGGTCTCCAGATCACTGTCGTCAAACGCCTTATCTGCAACGGATTTTTTTTGATACTTGCCTGATCACAGCGTAAAAACGGATTAATTAATTTTTCTTGTCTTAATGTCGATGGGATCGTGCTGATACCCTGCGCGCGCAGTCGGCTAACGTCTTCACGGTAACGTTGCAAGTGAGGGTTGTCCTGTTCGGCAACCAACGCAAAGGCGATGTTGCTGCTAGTGTATTCATGGGCGCAGTAGACTTTGGTTTCGTCCGGCAGGGCGGCTATTTTCTGTAGCGAGTTGAACATTTGCGCAGGTGTGCCTTCAAATAAACGACCGCATCCGCCAGAGAACAAGGTATCACCACAAAAAAAAGTTTCTCGTCTCCGACATAAGCGATATGGCCTGCCGTGTGACCTGGGACACCTAGTACCATAAAGCGCTCGCCAAAAATTTCCACCTGGTCGCCGTCCTCGACAGACTGAGAAACGCCGGGAATCGGTTCTGCTGAAGGAGCAACGATATTAACATGTGGGAAGGCGCGTTTGAGCTCACTGATCCCACCAATGTGATCGTGATGGTGATGGGTAACTAAAATGGCATCAAGGGTGAGTTGCTGTTCTTCTAACACCTTGATTACTGGCGTTGCATCACCGGGATCTACGACGACACAATGTTTATCTGGACTGTGAATAAGCCAGATGTAATTGTCATTAAATGCAGGTATGCTTTGAACTGTAAGCATGTAATTTGTCTCCAGCCTTTAGGTGTTGAGCAATAACTTATGAAGCCAGCCCGCACATTAACAGATATTGAATCACCACATACCTGGTCACAAGTCGTCAATGGTGAATGGGCGGCTGAGTTGCTTCAGGCCCAGCTTGATGAATGGTGGCCAAAGTTATTCGGCTATCATATGTTAAAGCTGGGTGGTTTAAGCTGTGAGCTCGCCAGTGGCCATTGTAACATCCAACATCAGATTTGCATTGATAAGTTCAATCCACTGCATAATGTGATTGCCGATCATTTTGCTCTGCCTTTCGTGGAGAAGTCTTTTGACGCCTGTGTGGTTACCCATCAACTTGATTATTGCTCGGACCCTCACCGGCTGTTACGGGAGATTGACCGCGTGATGGTGGATGATGGTTATATATTGCTAAGTGGTTATAACCCTGTGAGTATTCTCGGCATGCGTGGGCTACTGCCTTGGAACCGGAAGCGATATCCGTGGAAAGGACGGATGTTTATGCCGATACGAGTGAAAGACTGGCTGGGGCTATTGAACTATGAGGTGGTCTTTCATGAAAACTTTGCTGTTTTACCGGCAACAAGACACCAGGCCTGTTCGGCCTGGGCAGAAAGTGTCCTGTCGGAGACTTGCTCATCGATAGGAAGCATGTACTTAATCGTTGCACGCAAGCGAACGGTTCCCCTCAAGCCAATCAAGCCGACCTGGAAGCTACGTCGTCAACTTGCGCCGCTAGGACTTAACTGTCGGACCAAGGCAAGTCAGAAAGTGAAAGGAGCGTAGCGGAGCTTTGACTATTGGGAGATGATACTTATGCCTTGTAGCCGTTATCATCTTGGCTTGGCGATTCTGCAGCAGCACGTGCCAGATCGTCGCAGCGCTCATTTTCCGGATGACCAGCATGGCCTTTTACCCAGTGCCAGGAGACTTGGTGGCGTTGGCTTTCTTCGTCGAGACGCTGCCAGAGATCGGCATTTTTTTTACCGGCTTTTTATCAGCGGTCTTCCAGCCTCGCTTCTTCCAGTTGTGGATCCACTGTGTGATCCCCTGGCGGACATATTGGCTGTCGGTCGTGAGATCAACCTGGCAACATTCTTTGAGACTTGCTAAACCGACAATAGCAGCCAGAAGTTCCATTCTGTTATTTGTGGTCATGTAAAAGCCGTCGCTGAGCTCTTTTTCATGTTGCTTGTACCGCATTACGGTACCATAACCACCAGGACCCGGATTACCCAGCAAGAACCGTCGGTGAAAATTTCTACCTGCTTCGTCATATTTGGTAGTATTCGCTTTAGGAAAAACTTGAGTCTGACACAATCGCCACTATGAAAGCCACAAACGAACGTATTATCGTACTCGATACCGAAACAACCGGTATGAATATGACCGGCCCTCACTATGAAGGCCACCGTATTATCGAAATCGGTGCGGTTGAAATTATCAATCGCAAACTGACGGGTAATAGTTTCCACGTTTACATCAAACCGGATCGTGCGATCGATGCGGAAGCCGTTGATGTTCACGGTATTACTGATGAATTTTTGTTCGATAAGCCAACCTATCGAGAAATCCATGAAGAATTCATGGAGTTTATTCGCGGGGCAGAGCTCGTTGCTCACAATGCTCCCTTCGATACCGGCTTTATGGACTACGAGTTCAGGAAACTGGATCCGTCAATAGGCAAGACCGAAGACTTCTGCAAGGTGACCGATACTCTGGCGATGGCTAAGCGGCTGTTTCCGGGAAAAAAGAAACAACCTTGACGTGCTGTGTTCGCGATACGGTATAGATAACTCGCACCGTACCCTGCACGGGGCATTGCTCGATGCCGAGATCCTCGCTGATGTATACCTGTTGATGACAGGTGGCCAGACATCCTTGGCGCTCAGTGCCGGTAGCGAAGAAAGTGATGTTGGTACAGAAAGTGCCATCCGCCGGCTGGTTTCGGGCAGAAAATCATTAAAGATCATTAGGGCATCGGCCGATGAAATACAAGCGCATGAATCGCGTTTGGATCTTATCGAGAAAAAAAAGGTGACGTCTCGCTGTGGCGTCAATAGAGGTGCTATGCGGCGGTTATTATTCCTAGTGATGTTGATACCGGTACTGTCTTGGGCAAAAGACAGTACGGCTATGTCGTGGCTGGATAATCGTTTTCGTGTCGATCCGACTGTCGAACAGGTTTCTTTTGTCGTTAAACGGGAAGATAAAAGTCGGTCAATTGTTTTGGTGCGCCTGATGGAAAGAAATATTACTCGTGGCGCCATCCAGACAATGTAGCTTGGTACGATGAGCCAGGAATGGATATCATTTCGATTGAAAATCCTATGCCGGGCCATGGCAAGCTGTCGGTAAAGTGACTCCTAATAATCAGGTTGCCCTATTATCGAACCTCAAGCTGACGGTTGAAGATCTGCCTTCAAGGCTTTACCAGTCCGAAACAATGAAATTTACGGCACGCCTTACCCAAGGGGGGCAATTGCTGACGATGCGCGATTTTTTTTGGATCGGATTAAATTGTCAGTTATTTTTTTTACGAATATGTTGAAGATGTCGAAAAGTTGCCTAAAGAAGCATGGCCAAGCCCTATTATTCTGGGGGAGTTTTCTGACGACGGGTTGGCGTTTGATGAAGTTCCGGGGGATGGCGTGTTTACGGTGGCTTTGCCCGTTGCGATCCAGCCGGGGAAATATCGCGTTAAGATCAATTCAGGTAATGGTATTTTTCTCCGTACTGTTGAACAGCAAGTGTTGGTCTATCCGCCTCCGATGAGGGCAAGCTTTATTCAGGGACGTGGACGGAGTGAGCCTCATCAGGTTGTGGTTGAAACGGAAGAAGGGGCGTTGTTGCCCGGCTCGCTTGCTGCCCACATTGTCCAGGTGAATCCTGATGGTGAAGATACCATCAGTCAGCAGCATGCACTTTCGGATGAAGACGGGCTGAAGGTGCGGCTACCCAATGGGAAGGCTCCGGGGCGTTATGCTTGGTCTGGCTGGTTATATGCGACTGACAATTTTAATAACCGGGAGCTTATTTTTAGGTTGCCGGAAAACCATTTCGCCGTTATGGCTGAGCTACAGCTGGATCGAAACTTGGAAGAGTTCAGGTCCCAGCAGGAGGCCAAGGCCAAGCGAGAAGAAATGCTTAAAATTGAAGCGGAGAAACAGGTTGAGCGCTCGAAGGTGACGAAGATTATCTTGGGTGTAAACGTGCTGGTGGTATTGCTGGTCGTGGTGATTGTGTTCTTGTGGCGTAAGCGCAAGATGAAGAAAGCACTGGAAGAAGACTCACTTGTTGTACCTGCATCGTGATTAGGCTGATATTGAGTTAGTGACGATTGGAACAGGCATCGGTTTAGTTTGACATGAATGAATAAAGGGAAGCCAATGGCTTCCCTTTTTTTTCGTGTAGCTAACCTAACTTGCGATTATCAGGCGGCAATATCTTTTTTCAGTCGGCTGGTAAGGCTTTGCTGCCAGCTCTTCGGAATCAAAATCGTCGACATTGATAGTGCGTAAGCGGCCTTCTTCTGCTCGACGCAGTAGCTCGGCCTCATTCTCGTTGATTGCATTAAGCTCTAGGCCTACTGCTGCCACATTATCCAGCTGCATGAACGGGAACTTCTTGCCTGCAGCCTGACAGACGCGATCATAGATTGGCTCGGCAGCCAAAATATCTTTCAGTGTTTCTTCAATCATACCTACCGCATTGTTCTCGCACGCTTCCAAGAACTGGCCGCGACCGATGCGATTGCGAGTTTCACTCGGCGTTTGAATGATACGAGCGACTATATGGTCCAACTTGTCTGTTGGTTTTACACGTCCCAGTCCAAGAGGGAAGATCATGGTGCGCATAATCGCGGCAATCGGACGGTTTGGGAAGTTGCGTAGAAATCATCCAGCGCTTCCTGAGTCTGATATAGCGAATCCTGAAGCCCCCAATGAACCAATGGCAAATCATCTTGCTTGCAGCCATCATCGGTATAGCGCTTGAGGGTGGCAGACGAAAGATACAGTTGGCTTAGCACATCACCTAGGCGAGCAGATAAACGCTCTTTGCGTTTCAGTGACCCACCCAATACCGCCATTGAAATATCAGCAAGCAGTGCTAGGTTGGAGCTATAGCGATTCAGCTGATGGTAGTAACGAGTCGTTGCATCTTTACGTGGTGCCGAAGAGCCCCTACCGTCAGTCAGGCCGAACCAGAATGAACGAACCATATTGCTGATCACAAAACCAACGTGACCGAATAGGGCATTATCAAAACCGTTCAGCGCCTTCTCGGCATCATCGTTGTAAGCCGCATCCATCTCTTCCAGTACATAAGGATGACAACGTATCGCACCTTGGCCAAAGATGATCATTGAGCGAGTTAGGATGTTCGCCCCTTCCACGGTAATCGCGATGGGTGCGCCCTGATAACCACGCGCCAAGAAGTTGCTTGGCCCCATGGAGATCCCTTTACCACCGACAACATCCATGGCATCAATGACGCTACGCTGGCCTCTGTGGGTACAGTGGTATTTAACTATTGCTGAAATGACAGAAGGCTTCTCACCTAAATCAATACCGGAGACCGTCAAGTTGCTGGCTGCATCCAATACGTAGGCATTACCTGCTATACGAGCCAATGGTTCTTCAATACCTTCCATTTTGCCTATCGGTAATTTGAACTGGCGGCGAATGCGGGCATATGCACCGGTTGCCATCGCAGCTGTTTTCAGGCCGCCTGTTGAGTTAGATGGTAGAGTGATACCACGGCCGACAGACAAGCATTCAACCAGCATGCGCCAGCCCTGACCGGCCATTTCCTGGCCACCAATGATGAAACTGATCGGTACGAAGACTTTGTCACCCCGGGTTGGACCATTTTGGAATGGCACGTTCAACGGGAAGTGGCGACGACCAATCTCTACTCCATCGATATCGGTTGGGATCAATGCGCAGGTGATGCCGAGATCTTCTTCGTCGCTTAGTAGATGATCGGGATCGAACAGTTTAAAGGCCATACCTAACACCGTGGCGATAGGGGCCAACGTGATATAGCGCTTGTTCCAGGTCAGTTCCATGCCTAGCACTTCTTCGCCTTGCCACATTCCTTTTTTTTGACGATGCCGAAATCAGGAATTGAGCCAGCATCAGAGCCTGCCTCTGGGCTGGTCAATGCGAAACAAGGAATTTCCTTGCCTTCGGCCAAGCGCGGCAGGTAGTGATCTTTTTGCGCTTTGGTACCGTAATGTTGTAGCAGTTCACCTGGGCCGAGTGAGTTAGGAACACCGACAGTTGAAGAGAGTACAGCAGATACACCGGTTAGCTTTTGTAGCACTAGTGATTGGGCATAAGCTGAAAATTCCAGGCCGCCGTATTCCTTTTTGATGATCATGGCGAAAAAATTTATGATCTTTGAGGTATTGCCAGACTTCTGGAGGAAGATCGGCCAGTTCGTGCGTTACCTGAAAGTCATTGACCATTCGGCTGACTTCATTGACGGGGCCGTCGAGGAAGGCTTTTTCCTCGGCACTCAGACGAGGAGCCGGGATGTCATGAAGTTTGTTCCAGTCCGGTGCGCCACGGAACAAATCGGCTTCCCACCAGACCGTACCAGCATCAATGGCTTCTTTTTCGGTACGGGACATTTCAGGCATAACACCTTTAAACGCTTTCAGAGCGGGTTTACTTAATAGGTTCTTGCGTAATGAAATTACGTTTAACGGTATTGCAATCAGCAGGAAAGTTATCCAGCTGTACTGGCCTACGATATCCAGTACTGAGCCTAGCGCCAATGCAGCCACGAAAGTAGCGGTAAAGGTTCTTAGGTTGGCACGGTGGTAGGCAAGTACACCGGTAATACCAATTAGCCTAGTAGGTACACAAGTGTAACCATGATGATTCTCCTTATCGGGGGGCGTTGATTTCTTATTATTTGGGTACGTTTTATGCAAGGTAAGAGGTCTAACCACTTGTGATAAGTGTAAGGGGTTTTTTTTAATGAAATGTAAAATAATTTTCTGTTCTGAAAGGTTAGGGTTACGTAAAGATGTCTTGTCATCCCTTGTAACAAAAGGGATTGATCAAGATCAGCGAGTTGAAAAAAAATGTGCTTGCGAAAATAAGTCATACAATTAAGATGGGTTATATTGTGATGCCGTTCACGCTATTTATTAGTTTGATATCAATGTCAATCTGAGGTGTGAATGACTCATGGAGTCATTTGTTGCCTTCCCCGAACTCCGACTGACACATGCCCGCCGGATCCTCACTCGGGATGACAGCTTTTCCTGAAATTTTTCTTTTGCACGCAAGTGCAGGGGTTTATCGTGTTGTTATTTCATGCTTTAAAGCAAGCGTGGCGTAAAGGTTATTCTTTCTCTACGCTGCGTGCCGATATTGTTGCTGGTATTACTGTGGGTGTTGTTGCGATCCCGTTGGGGATGGCCTTGGCTATTGCTGTTGGGGTGCCGCCTCAGCATGGCTTGTATACGGTTGTCGTGGCCGGCTTGCTGGCAGCCTTGTTTGGTGGCTCACGGTTTAATATTACCGGACCGACGGCGGCATTTGTGGTGATCTTGCTGCCAATCACTCAGCAGTACGGGTTATCTGGTTTGATGCTGGCAACCCTGATGTCCGGCGTGATTCTATTATTGATGGGCCTGCTACGGCTTGGTCAGCTTGTGGCCTATGTTCCTTATCCTGTGACAACGGGGTTTACTGCCGGGATCGGCCTGGTTATTGCCTTTCTGCAGCTCAAAGATTTGTTCGGGCTAACCGTTGAGGGAAGTCCGGTTCATTTTCCCGAGAAAGTAATGGCTTACACCAGTGCTATGCCAAGCATCAATTATGCCGATGCAATGGTAGGATTCGGGACGATTGCGACTTTTATTTTGTGGGCCAAGCTCAAGAACAGAATTCCTCCCCATGTTGTCGCTTTGGCGACAGGAACAGTGCTGGCATTGCTGATGAACCAGTGGGGGGCCTCTCATGTGGGCCTGCTCGGTGAAAAATTCCATTATCAAATCGGTGATTTGATTGGTCAGGGGATCCCGCAGGTATTACCGCAACTGGTGATGCCATGGCAAGATCCCCAGTTTAGCTGGGGGCTGGTGGTCGAGCTTCTACCTGCCGCCTTTACTATCGCCATGCTAGGCTGTATTGAGTCTCTTCTGTGTGCGGTGGTGGCCGATGGTATGACAGGCACCAAGCATAACCCGAATGCAGAACTTGTCGGGCAGGGGCTGGCCAATATGGTCGTACCGTTTTTTGGTGGGATCCCGGCGACAGCGGCCATTGCCCGTACTGCAACAAATATCCGGGCAGGGGGATTCTCTCCGGTTTCTGCTATTATCCATGCATTGTTTGTGCTGGCAGCGATGATCGTGCTGGCGCCGATGCTGTCCTTTATTCCGATGAGTGCCTTGGCTGGATTGTTGATCATGGTTGCCTGGAACATGTCGGAAGCCCCGCACTTTGTGCATACCCTGAAGGTGGCTCCCGTCGGGATGTTGCTGTATTGCTGACATGTTTTACATTGACCGTGGTATTCGACATGGTGGTTGCTGTCGCGGTGGGCTTGGTGTTGGCTGGAGTGCTGTTTATCCAGCGTATTGCCACGCTGACTAGCGTGACGGTTGTTAACCGCGAGCACCAGCATCAGGATTTCGGTGATGATGTGATGGTCTATGATATCAACGGCCCGCTCTTTTTTTTGCTGCCAGCGAAAAAGCATTCAATGTTATCGATCACTCGCAGGTAGATACCCGTGCCGTGGTGCTCGATTTCAGCGACGTGACAACGATAGATATTACCGCTATCCATGCGTTTGAGAGTGCGTTGGAAAGAATTCGCCAGTATCCGGTGTATCTTCTCGGTGTCGCAACACATGTAGAGAAAAAGTTAGCGACGGCTGGGGTGCTGATGGCTGACAACATTGCGCTTTACCCGTCACCACAGTCATTACGTGAGCATTTGGCAATAAACCGTCACAATGTGCTATCTCAGGAGTCGACACCTTCGGCCGTTTCTTTGTACACTGCAAGTTAAGGCGTATAAGTGCTGAGCCGGAGCGATTCGGCTTGGTGATAATATTGTATGAATAACCCGAGATTAGCCTATGTACCAAGATTTGATCCGTGCAGAACTAAATGAAGCTGCTGAAGTATTGACCCGCTTTTTAAGCGATGAAAAAAAACATTGCAGATATTGAAGCTGCTGCCAAAGTACTGGCAGAGTCCTTTAAGCAGGGCGGTAAAGTACTGTCGTGCGGTAACGGTGGCTCACACTGCGATGCAATGCATTTCGCCGAGGAACTGACAGGACGCTATCGCGAAAACCGTCCGGGTTACCCTGGTATTGCTATTTCAGATCCGAGTCATCTTTCCTGCGTAAGTAATGACTTCGGCTATGACTATGTGTTCTCTCGTTATCTGGAAGCTGTTGGTGCTAAGGGCGATGTCCTGTTTGGTCTGTCGACTTCGGGCAACTCTGGTAATATTCTAAAAGCGATTGAAGCGGCAAAAGCCAAAGGCATGAAAACCATTGCCCTGACAGGTAAAGACGGCGGCCAGATGGCAGGCCTGGCTGATGTTGAAATTCGTGTACCGCATTTTGGTTTTGCTGACCGTATCCAGGAAGTGCATATTAAAATTATTCACATTTTAATTATGCTGGTTGAGAAAGAGATGGCTTCGAGCTAATTTCAGTTATTGTTAGAAATTTCTCAACACCGTAGAGAGGGCATAACGGACTATGTGTGAATTGCTTGGCATGAGTGCCAATGTGCCAACTGATATTTGTTTCAGCTTTACCGGCTTGATGCAACGGGGCGGTAAAACCGGCCCACATCGCGATGGCTGGGGGATCACCTTCTATGAGGGGAGGGGGTTTCGTACTTTTAAAGACCCAAACCCAAGTTGTCGATCTCGTATTGCGGAGCTGGTACAGGAATACCCGATAAAAAGCTGTGCGGTAGTTAGTCATATTCGACAGGCCAACCGTGGCGGTGTCAGCCTTGAAAATACCCACCCCTTTACCCGGGAGTTATGGGGGCGCTACTGGACTTTTGCCCATAATGGTCAGTTAACAGGGTATGAAAAGCTAGATACTGGCCGCTTTAGACCTGTCGGTGATACGGACAGTGAAATTGCCTTTTGCTGGCTGCTGAATCAGCTCGAAGCGAAGTTTCCTGAGTTACCTGAAGATATGGCGACGGTATATGACTATGTCGCGGTTTGCTGTGATCGGCTCAGGGAGCTGGGGGTCTATAACATGTTGCTGAGCAATGGTGAGTGTGTACTGACATACTGCACCAATAACCTGCACTGGATCACCCGTCGGGCCCCGTTTGGACAGGCTTCTTTGATCGACGAAGATGTGACAATCGATTTCCAGAAGGAAACGACGCCAAACGATGTGGTAACGGTGATTGCAACTCAGCCACTGACCAATGATGAGAACTGGCACAAAATGCTACAAGGAGAGTTCAGCGTGTTCCATTATGGCGAGTTAATCTATAACCGAACGTTGTAAAGCGGAACTCGTTTGAACCACTGGTCTCAAAACAACAAAAACGCGACCTAATGGTCGCGTTTTTTTTATCGTTAATTTCTCGCAGCTATTCTTTTAACCGGATAGATTACTCTTCGGCAGCATAGCCATGTGGAGGCAGTCTCTGTCCGTCAAAGACCGCGCCTTCATCGACCATACTTAACCTGTCTTGCAAAAACCAGTTGGCTACCAATGGGTAGATGCGGTGTTCCTGTTGCTGTACTCGGGCCGTGACGTCTTCGACTGTATCATTGTCAAAGACGGGCACCTTTGCCTGTAAGATAACCGGGCCACCGTCTAACTCTTCAGTGACAAAGTGAACACTGGTCCCGTGCTCTTTGTCTCCGGCTTCAATCGCACGCTGGTGGGTGTGCAAGCCTGTATACTTCGGCAACAGTGACGGGTGTACATTGAGCATCCGTCCCTGATAGTGACTGACAAACTCATGGCTTAAAATACGCATGAAACCGGCCAGAATCACGAGATCAGGCTGGAAAGCATCAATTTTTTTTCTGCCATGGCACGGTCGTAGGCATCACGATCACTGTAATCACTGACAGCCAGATGCACGGTATCGATGCCGGCCAGACGCGCGCGTTCTAGGCCATAGGCATCGGCCTTGTTTGATACTACTGCGGCAATTCGCGTATCGTGAATGGTTCCGTTTTGGCAGGCATCAATCATCGCTTGAAGATTCGAACCGCTGCCAGAAATAAGGGCTACGATGTTTTTCATCGTCTTACTTAATCTCCACCTGCTCTTCACCAGATTCGGCGTCGGCAATTTCACCCAGAAGCCAAGCATTTTCGCCTTCTTCATTCAGGATCTTAATTGCCTGCGCTGCTTGTTCTTGCGGTAGGGCAATAACTAGGCCGACACCACAGTTGAAGGTACGGTACATTTCGTAGGTTTCGACGTTGCCGGCTTGTTGTAGCCAGTTAAAGACAACTGGCCATTCCCAGCTGCTACCGTCAACCACCGCTTTTGCCCCTTCCGGCAGCACGCGAGGGATATTCTCCCAGAAACCACCCCCAGTGATATGAGAAATCGCGTGAACATCACAGCTTTCCATCATCTTCAGGGTTGATTTGACATAAATTTTTGTTGGCTCAAGCAGATGATCGGCCAGTGGCTTGCCATCAAGCTCCTTGCTTAGATCGGCTTGAGATACTTCAATGATCTTACGGATCAGAGAGAAACCGTTTGAGTGCGGGCCGCTAGAGCCCACAGCGATAAGCGCGTCGCCTGCTTTTACTTTACTGCCGTCGATGATGTCAGCTTTTTCGACCACACCTACGCAGAAGCCTGCAACATCATAATCTTCGCCGTGATACATTCCCGGCATCTCTGCTGTTTCGCCACCAATCAGCGCACAGCCAGATTGGATACAGCCTTCTCCGATACCTGCAACAACGGCTGCTGCTGTGTCGACTTCCAGTTTGCCCGTAGCATAATAATCAAGGAAGAACAGAGGCTCTCCACCTTGGACAATCAGGTCGTTAACACACATCGCGACCAAGTCGATCCCGATAGTATCGTGCTTGTTCAGATCCATAGCCAAGCGAAGCTTGGTACCCACGCCGTCTGTACCAGAAACTAATACTGGCTCTTTATACTTGGTTGGCAACGAGCAAAGCGCACCGAAACCACCAATTCCGCCCATCACCTCAGGACGGTGGGTGCGTTTAACCACCCCTTTAATACGATCAACTAATGCATTTCCTGCATCAATATCAACACCTGCATCTTTGTAACTAAGAGAAGAGTTATTGCCGCTCACAAGAGATCCCTCACCGCATTAAAGTAAAAAAAAGCGGGGGTATGATAACAGCAGTCAGGGCGGAAAGGGAAACGTTTGCGTCAATAAATCTTGCTGGCCATTTACTGACCAAACAAACCGTCGCCCCTATCAGACAACTGTTGGTTTAGTGTATAATAATGCGATTTTTTTTAAATTTTGTTTGCTTAGGAGTCAGAAATGAAAGTCGTTGAGGTTAAACACCCACTGGTAAAACATAAGATTGGTCTTATGCGCGAAGGCGACATCAGCACTAAGCGTTTTCGTGAGTTAGCGACAGAAGTTGGTAGCTTGCTGACGTATGAAGCGACTTCAGACTTCGAGACAGAAAAAGTTACCATTGAAGGCTGGAATGGTCCAGTAGAAATTGACCAGATCAAAGGTAAAAAAAGGTAACGGTTGTTCCTATTCTTCGTGCTGGTCTGGGTATGATGGATGGTGTACTTGAGCACGTACCAAGCGCACGTATTAGTGTGGTAGGTATTTACCGTGATGAAGAAACACTAGAGCCTGTTCCTTACTTCAACAAGCTGGCATCAAACATTGACGAGCGTATTGCCTTGGTTGTCGATCCAATGCTCGCGACTGGCGGTTCAATGATTGCAACTCTGGACCTGCTAAAAGAGCAAGGCTGTAAGCAGTTTAAAGTCTTGGTATTGGTTGCGGCACCTGAAGGGATTGATGCGCTAGAAAAAGCACACCCAGATGTTGAGCTATATACTGCTGCTATCGATGAAAAGCTAAATGACAAAGGCTACATCGTTCCAGGTCTGGGCGATGCAGGCGATAAGATTTTCGGCACCAAGTAACTTTCATGCCTTGAATATAATAGCCGGACTTTAGTCCGGCTTTTTTTTGTCCCTGTGAGGCCGTCACTGATTGGCATTATCGCAGAGGAAAAAAAAGCGCCGATGGTACCCCTACCACCGGCGCTTTTTAGCTTTTTTTTAGATTACGGTTATTGTCATCAGGCCAGATTAGTTTGTTGTGTCTTCCATCTGGGCGTTATCAACAACGTGATTTACACCTAAATCATCAGGCAGGACCAGGTTCAGCAAGATGGCTACGATACCGCATAGGCTGACACCTTGCAGGCTGAATTCGCCGATGCCAAATGCCATACCGCCAATACCGAATACCAGTGTTACTGCAACAATCACTAGGTTGCGGGCCTTATGGAGATCAACCTGATTTTTGATCAGAGTGTTAAGGCCTACTGTCGCGATAGATCCAAACAACAGGATCATGATCCGCCCATAACCGGTACCGGGATGGTTTGTAATGTCGCGCCAAGTTTACCGACGAAAGCCAATATAAGCGCAGTGACCGCACCCCAGGTCATAATGACAGGGTTAAATGCCTTGGTCAGCATGACGGCACCCGTAACTTCAGAGTAGGTGGTATTAGGTGGTGCGCCAAACAATGAAGCGGCAATTGTAGCCACCCCGTCACCGGCCATTGTGCGGTGTAGACCTGGTTTTTTTCAGGTAGTCTTTACCGGTGACATTCGAGATTGCCAGCATGTCACCCACGTGCTCGACCGCCGGAGCAATCGCAACTGGGATCATGAACAGAACGGCGTTGATATTGAACTCAGGGAAAGTGAAGTTAGGAAGGGCTAGCCAACTAGCTTGAACCACAGGGGTGAAGTCGACTACGCCGAATCCCAAGCTTACAGAGTAACCTGCAACAATACCGCCCATAATCGGAACCAGTTTCAGGAAGCCTTTGGCAAACACGCTCAGTGCGATAGTCACAAGCAGAGAAATGCTCGAGATCCAAAGCGCCGCATCACCATTTATCAATTGAACAGCACCGTCACCTGTTTTCCCTAAAGCCATGTTGACCGCTGCTGGTGCAAGACCAAGGCCTATAACCATGATCACCGGGCCAACGACAACAGGAGGAAGCAGCTTATGGATAATGCCAACGCCGCGTACTTTTATCACCGCTCCCATGCAGATATACACAACACCGGCCATCATCAGGCCGCCCATGGTGCTTGCTATTCCCCATGTTTGCACGCCATACATAATTGGAGCGATAAAAGCGAATGAAGAAGCGAGGAAGATCGGAACGGAACGTTTTGTGATGACTTGAAAGAGGAGGGTACCGATACCTGCGCCGAAGAGCGCAACACTAGGATCTAGCCCAGTAAGTAACGGAACCAGAACCAACGCACCAAATGCGACGAATAGCATTTGTGCACCTTGCAGTACCTGCATCATTGTAGAATTCCACCCTGTCTGAAAAAAAAATCGCGCAATGCTATCACGGATGTAATCGGTTGCCTATCTGCTTTCTGTTGAAAAAAAAGCATTTGCAACGGCACCTGTCTGTTTTTGTGATCTCTCCCTGTAATTTTTGTAACGCTTGCATTTGGTGGTGGGTATAGACTGAACTATTTGTGCATACATTCTATTGATAGATTGGCCGTTATAAACGAGTAGGGCTTAATGGGAGGTGCGGAAGCGATAGTCAATTGAAAAAAAATATCAGATAGTCTGGGCTTTTGTGGCAGTTGCAGTTGCCGATACTGGCTCGTTCATCTTATGATCGGGGAACAAATAAGTGATTAATGAGTTTTCTATGTTGCGTTTTGCTCTACTAATGTTTGCTTTCTTGGCATTGCCGCTTAAAGCTGCAACTGTAACCAACTTGTATCAGGCACAGGCTGTGTTACCAGACACAGATAAACAGTCTGAACAAAAAGCCCGTGTGGAAGCGCTGGAGCAGGTACTGATTAAAGTGTCAGGCCAGAGCGCAATTACTCAAAATGAAGTCATTCGTAAGGCTCTGGCAAACAGCAGCCCGTATGTTAGCCAGTTTGGCTACGGCAGTGAGAGTGGACAGCAGACGCTGGAGCTTACTTTTGACCAATCCCGGATCCGTAACCTGCTGACTCAGGCCAACGCAACATTATGGAATGAACAACGCCCGAGTGTGCTGGTTTGGATGGTGAACGATTCCAACCGTAATCGTGACATTATCTGGGATCAGTCAGGCAATAGTTTCGAACCACAGCTAAAAAAAAGCGGCAGAGTCCCGCGGGGTTCCTGTTTTGATGCCGATCGGGGATTTCGAAGATGTCACGGCAATTAATATTCCTGACATATGGGGCGGTTTCGTGCAGCCGATTGCTGATGCAAGTGTTCGCTATCAGCCTGACGCCGTACTGGTTGTTCGAGTTCGCCAACTGGCCGATGAGAATGTGCAGGTAGGCTGGCAGTTATTTGCTGATGAGCCTGAGTACCTAGTTTCTTCCCAAACAGCCCCAGCAGAAGGCCGAGCATCAGGTGCTTCGGCTGAAGCGCTTACAGACATGATGAATCAGGTGGCAGATCTCCTTGCCGGCAAATATGCCGTGCAGTTGGGAGGAGCCAGCGAGGGTGAATTTGCGATTCAGGTTGCCAATATTCAGTCGACAGAAGATTTCTTTGCCCTTGAGCGTTTGCTGACTAATCTGACTTCAGTTGCTTCGGTTAATGCCAGCAAGCTAAAAGGAGATAGGGTGCTTTTTGATGTGAACCTACTGAGCTCTGAAACGGCATTTAAACGAGAATTAGGCCAGGATCGCCGTTTGGCATCGCAACCGGCCGATACTGGCTATACGGTTCTTGCTGATACTGATGATGGGATGGCAGAGACAACTGAGCCGCAAGATAGCCGTGTTGATGAGCTACAGTATAATGCCGAGCCGGAAGTCGGCGCTCAGGAATCACAGGCTGTTGATGTGACAGCAACAATGACTCCGGCACTCAGCCAGGTTAATCAGTATTACTGGCAGCCTTAACCCCTAACCAATTGTACTGGTTAGTGTCATAAATTGATGAAATGCGGTGGTCTTCCCACCGCATTTTTTTTGTTTGTACCAGGTGAGTATCCAGACGGCTAACTTCCCCAGATACTCAGATAGGGTCTACTTGTTATCTTCGTGCGTTTCTTTTTCTTCCTTTTCAACCTGTGACAGCTTCTTCAGCTTGATACCCAGCTCTCTGCCTCTGTGACGGGCAAAGAGAATATTGGTAACAAATGCACAGGATGCTAGCCCCAGCTCGACTAAGGCCAGCAGGCGTTCGCCACCATCGACCCAAAGGATAGTCAGGGCATGGAGGAAATAGAACATCAGGATAAAATTGGCCCATGCATGGGTATAGGCCGGCCCTCCAGGATCCCCTTGAGCGGAAGGAGCATCGGTAAAATCCACATGCCCGCAACGACGAGGTTATTCAGGTGAGGGTGAGGAGAAAGCGTACTTTGCCATAAGCCAACCCAAAGGATCAAAGACAGGTTGGTAATTAAGGCGGAGTAGCGCAAATTCAGAGTTGACTTGCTCATTGCTTTCATACGGTTGTCCTTAACTTACTCGTGTAGTTTTTTTTGCCGTCACGGCAAGGCGTTTACCGAGTGCCTGGGCAAGGGCTGACTCATCGTTGTCTAAGGCTTTTTGTTGGTCACGACTGAGATGTGAGGCGCCATAAGGGGTACCTCCCGAGCGGGTGGTATGTAGCAGCGGCTCGGAATAAGGCAGACCAACGATAAGCATGCCGTGGTGCAGCAAGGGTAACATCATTGACTGTAGGGTCGTTTCCTGTCCACCGTGCATGGACGACGAGGAGGTAAATACACAGCCCGGCTTGCCTATTAGGGTACCGGAAAGCCAATCGGCGCTGGTACTGTCGATAAAGTGCTTTAGCGGCGCGGCCATATTGCCAAACCGCACAGGACTTCCCATAGCCAGCCCCGCACAGGTTTTCAGGTCATCGAGGGTTACACAAGGATCACCTTTGTCCGGTGATCCTGTGAGTGTTCCCTGGCTGTCAATTTCTGCCACCGTTTTCAGTATGGCTTCGCAACCTTCAACCTGCTCGATTCCGCGAGCAATATGCCTTGCCAGCTGTTGGGTACTACCGTGGCGGCTGTAGTAGAGCACCAGGATTTTGTACATTACAAAATATCCAGTACTTGCTCTGGTGGGCGGCCCATCGCGGCTTTGTCGCCTTTTACGACAATCGGGCGTTCGATCAGCTTCGGATTGGCGGCCATCGCCTCAAAAAGCTGCTGTTCTGTTACGTTTTCTTCGCCCAGTGCCAGTTCTTTGTATATGACTTCTTTGGTGCGCATCATTTCACGGGCTGAGTTAAAACCTAGCTGGCTCAGCAAGATCTTAAGCTGGTCGACACTCGGTGTTTGCTCGAGGTATTTGACTACGTCCGGGCTGATCCCTTTTTTCTTCAAGCAGTGTAAGGGTTTGGCGGCTCTTTGAGCAGCGAGGGTTGTGATAGATAGTAACTGACATGGTTTCTCCCAATGAATATTTTCCCATTTGCTTTTTACCTGAGTGAGCTGCCAGGTTAGCAGAATGGGGAATAAATGTTGCAGTCCTATTGTAGAGGAACTGCAACCAGGAAGAAAAGCGAAGATCGTAACAGGATCAGAGATTTGAGACGCGAGCGCGTGCAAGACGCAGTTGGTCTATTCGGGCGTCATAGCGAGCTTGATCCAGTGAGTCCACCTCGACCAACTGACTGGCCTGAATATAATGCTGAATAGCTTTGTCCCATTGGCCACGGAGAGCCATTAGCTCGGCACGTGATGCCAGTTCTGCATCTCGTCGGCCACTGTCTGCATAGGCCTGAGCCAATAAGTGCCAGCCATTGGTATCATCGGTATTGTCATAGGTGTAACGTGTCAGGATTGAAATGCTTTCGGCATTACGGCCTGCCTCTTGGAGCGCATGGGCGAGATTGAGGCGCAGTACCTTATGATTTGGGTTATCTTTTAAGGCTTTCTCGAGGCGTGCTATTGCCTGATCATAGTTTTTCTCGTACAGATCAAGATCAGTGGCAGAATCGATATAGAATCGGTTGTTCGGCTCTGCCGCCAACAGAGGATCCAGCAGTTCATGGGCCTGTTTGTATTTACCTGAATCAATATAGACCAGGGATTTGCCGTAGTTGAGTGCTTTTTTTTGTAAATCGTTGGCTTTTTTTTCAGCTGGCGGTTAAACCAGTCTAACGCAGCTTCGCTGTCGATACCGGCATAGCGAGCCACAATCCGTGCCCGTGCAAGCTGATAGCGTTCCGAGGTATTGAGCCGTTTGACTGGATACTGGCTGGCTCGGCTGCGGGTATCTGAAATTCGTGACTCAGGTAGCGGGTGAGTCAGGAGCATTGCCGGTGGTGTGCTGGCGTAGCGGTACTGATCGGAGAGGCGACCAAAGAAACGAGGCATGGCCTGGACGTTAAAGCCTGATTTCGCCAAGGTGGTAATACCGATGCGGTCGGCTTCTTTTTCGTTGCTGCGGGTATAGTTGATCTGGCCTTGTGCCGAAGCAGCAGTTGTCGCATGAATTGCGGCTATCCCGGCTTCTGGCGAGGCAATGGCCAGCATCAGGGAGCCGATCAGTGCTGCCATGGTTGCCGGAGATTTCTTGGCCTGATCTTCCATGCTTCGCGCGAGGTGGCGTTGGGTGATATGGGCAATTTCGTGGGCAACAACTGAACCAGTTCACTTTCTGTCTTCGCGTGCAGAAACAGTCCGCTATGGATGGCAACATGGCCACCAAAGAAAGCAAAGGCGTTGATTTCACGGTTCTGGATCATGAAAAAGTTAAACGGCGTTCGCACGTCACTGGCATTGGCTACCAGACGGTGGCCAAGATCTTGGACGTATTCCGAGAGTAACGGGTCGCTGATCACCGGCATGCTGGCACGCAGCATCCGCATGTAGGCGTCACCGTATTCGATCTCTTTTTCAATTGTCAGCGTGGATGCCGCTGTTGTGCCTATTTCCGGCAGAGCGTTGAAGTTATCTGCTTGAGCCGTAAAGCACGAGCTTAGCAAGGCGCTGACTAAAAGATAGGTTGGAGCTTTGGCAAATCGAAACATGTTAATAATACAACCGCCTGTCTAAAATAGGTTCCTTTCCTGTCTGGCCGATTTCAAATGACTATTGAAATAGCTAAATCACTCCTGAACAGGTATAAATTACAGAAAATAAGACAACGAAACCTACAACAGGTTTCTTTTTTTTGTCGTACCGATGTAATTTACAATACTCTGATGGATAATAACTGTCAGTATACCGGAATGGAAATCCCATCGCTCAATTTGACTTCAGAACGTTGCCCTATGGCACTTTTATTGGCCAAGCGAGCAACCAAAGGCTGTGTTTCGGTCAGCGTTTGAAAATTCATCTCTCTGACGAAGGTGCCAGACAAGATATCCCCCGTTACCTATTAAACCATGGGTTTAACATTGAAGAGCTGGCTGATTGTCAGCAAGAGCTCGTAATTATCGTGACCAAAAGGCAGTAAAGATTTTATGCTGGATATGCTAAATCGCTGGTATCAGCGAAGATTTTCAGACCCCCATGCCGTGAGCCTCGTTGCTATTTTATTAGCTGGTTTTTTTTGACCATCTATTTCTTTGGTAACCTGATAGCACCTCTACTGGTGGCAATTGTTTTGGCATATCTGCTGGAATGGCCGGTTATGAGATTAACCCGGTTAGGGTTACCACGTTCGATATCTGTGATGTTGGTACTGTTGCTCTTTGTTGGATTGATGGTCATGGCCGTTTTTGGTCTCGTCCCGACTATCTGGCATCAGGTCGGCAACCTGATTTCCGATGTACCGAACATGTTCAATGGTTTGCAGCAATATGTCTCCAGCCTGCCGGAACGTTATCCAGATATTGTCCAGCCGCATCAGGTCGGCACCTTTATGAACACTCTGCGGGAGAATGTTCTGGGAATGGGCGAAAGTGTGGTCAAGGGCTCCCTTGCATCATTGGTAAGCCTGGCAACTCTGGCGGTTTATCTGATCTTGGTCCCTTTGCTGGTATTCTTCCTACTTAAGGATAAAGAGGAAATGCTAGAAACCATGAGCGGCCTGCTGCCGAAGAACCGCCGCCTGACCAGTAAGGTTGGTGTCGAGATGAATCAGCAGATCTCAAACTATATCCGTGGCAAGGTTACTGAGATCTTCATTGTGGGTATTGCGAGCTATATTACCTTTGCGGTGATGGATCTTCGCTATGCTGTGCTGCTGGGTGTATTGGTCGGTTTCTCGGTACTGATCCCCTATATCGGGGCGGCTGCCGTGACTTTGCCTGTTGCTATGGTCGGTCTGTTCCAGTGGGGGATTAGCCCGGACTTCTGGTGGTTATTGGTGGCCTACGGCATTATCCAGGCGCTAGATGGTAACGTGCTGGTTCCTATCCTGTTTTCAGAAGCCGTGAACTTGCATCCGGTTGCTATCATTGTTGCTGTGTTGGTCTTTGGTGGCTTGTGGGGTTTCTGGGGCGTATTCTTTGCGATTCCGTTGGCAACTCTGGTCAAGGCTGTCTGGAATGCTTTGCCGTCCAGCGGTTCGGATGACGAACATGTGACGGAATAATTGCACCGGTTGTGACTAAACCGATGAGATAGAAAAATGCCAGTCAGTTAAGCTGACTGGCATTTTTGTTTATTTTTTTTGCGGTTAACTTGGCCGTCTTCCCGTCGTCATCAGTGATGGGGCGAATCGTTGCGATTGTACCTATCTGGTGACATTGAGGCTTTCGGGCTGTTTTGCCGCAACGGTTGCACCCATCACAGCGTCCTTTGTTTTTCCATAGCTTAATATAGAGGTAATACAGTGCGATGATGATAACAAGGCTAACTACAGCAATATCTACCCAGCCAGTGGGTGCGTTGAGATCAGGTAGTGCTGCTACCGTTGGCGCTGTATTTGTCGTCATCAGAGTACTCCATGATTATCATGCGAAGCCGGCTGAATTGTTGGATGCTGTTTGTGTCGGAGAGCCGGGTACAGCCCGACGATAAGCAATAGGGTGAGGCCGGTGAAGTAGACGCCGCTCATCATTGCAATGCCGGATATGCCCAGGGCCAAACCAAGGCTATAGGCTGCACTCGCAACGCCCAGCCCAAGGGCTGTCGGAAATACCAGAGCCAACACCATCCAGCGGTATTGCCCGGTCTGAACACGAACCATAATCATGGTTGCCAGGCATGGCGGATATAGGGCAAAGAACAGGATCATCGCAACGGCTGTGAGAGACGTGAGGTTGTTGCTCTGATCGCCCATACGGTCTTCAAGGGTGGTATTTTGATCATCTTCCTGCTGGAACAACACCCCCAGTGTAGCCACACTGCTTTCTCTTGCTGCAAAAGATGACAGCAGAGCCACGTTAATTTTCCAGTCAAAGCCAGCAAACTGGGTGACAGGCTCCAGCGAGCGGCCGATAGAGCCCAGCAAAGAGTGGCTTAACCGTTCTTCCTTGATTTCCCGACGGATTGATTTACGTGCGCTGGCTAGTTTGCGCAATGCCCGGTTGGCTTTTTTTTCGCCAGCTTGTCGCCTTTGGGGGCTTTAACAAACGGGAATAATTCTGGATCTCGTTGCTTAAACGCTTCATTTACCGCTTTGGAAGCAGTGGCCCCCTTGGCGTTTAGCTTGGCACGCTTGAAATCATTGTAGTAATTCATCAGCGAGACCAGTTGCTCACCCTGGGCAAGCTCAAGGTAAGGGTTATTATTCATTGCCTTGTTAAATCGGTTGATCGCCTGTTCGGAACGCTGCTGATAGAACGCTGTTCGTTCTTCCGGCAGGCCGGGGTATTGCAGCAAGGTGAAAATTATCACGGAAACAGCAACAACAATGGTGCCGACCTTCTTGATATAGATCCAAGTACGTTCAACAGAGCGGGTCAGGACAGCCCGTATGGTTGGCAAGTTATAGCGCGGAAGCTCTATGACAAAAGGGGCACTCTCTTCACCACGCAGTACCGTTACAGAGAGCATTTTAGCGACAAGCAAGGCGGCAATGATGGTCATGGTCGAGATGTAGAACATCATCAATGCCTTGTGCTGCTCGAAAAAGATCCCGACCAGAAGGGTGTAAAGCGGCACTTTCGCCAAACAGTTCATAAACGGCACTGTCAGGATTGTGGCCATTCTGGCCCGGTGATCCGGAATGCCCTTGGTTGCCATAATGCCAGGTACGGCACAGCCGCCAGCGAAAACACCGCTCAGGATCATCGGTAGGGTACTCTGGCCATGCAGACCGAATCGATGAAGTACCTTGTCGACCACAAAGGCGATTCGCGCCATATATCCAGAGTCTTCCAGGATCGCTATCAGGGCAAACAGGATCATAAAGATCGGTACATAGTTCAGCAGGGTGTTGGCTGAATCTGCAATCCACAGACCCAGCGATCGAGTGTAGGGATCAAACAGGAACCCCGCTTCCGGTAATAGCGCGGCAATCCATTCCCGCAGGCTTGCCAGATACGGCCAGGTGTAGTTGGTCAGCTCGTACCCCTGTACGATCGCCAGCTGGTAGATCAGAAATACGGTCAGAACTAAAAATACTGGAGCAAGAAATCGGTTCAGAACCAGCTTATCAATCTGCTGTGACAGAGTTGGTCCCTGACGTGGTGTGACAGTAAGTGCAGCTCTGAGTAGCGACTGGACAAAGGCTTCTCTCTGAGCGGCAATGTAGTCATTAATACTGGTCTCGTGCTGTTGCTCGAAAAGGGCACGCTGCTCCCTGACCATGTTGCTCAGCGATGCCAGCTCTGCCTCTGGCAGTAATTCAGTGAGCTTGCCGATGATCGTGGCATCATTTTCCAGCAATTTGATCTGTAGCCAGTGGTACGGCAGCTCGGTGATTTTTGTCATCAGCGGGAATAAAGTTGCATCCAGCTTAGCTATAGCCCTTGCCAGTGCAGGGTAGTACGGTAGATGCTGATGCCGGACGGAGTTCCTCAGAGCATCTGGAGTCGTAGAGGGAGCAGCGGCATGGGTATCCTCGGCTACCATCATCTTGTCCGCCGTATGGGCTTGAATGATGTCGCAAAGCGCCTCGCGCCCTTCTCCTTTTCTTCCTATCGTCGTGACGACGGGGACTGACAGGCGTTGGCTTAAGCTGTCGGTATCAATTTCAATGCCGTGCTTATCGGCAACATCCATCATGTTCAGGGCCAGCACGGTTGGGCATTCCATTTCCAGTAGCTGCACCGTTAAATGCAGTGACCGCTTCAGGTTGGCGGCATCCACAACATTGATGACCAGATCAGGGTTCTCAAAGCAGAGAAAATCCCGGGCAACCCGTTCTTCGAGGGAGAATGACGACAAGCTGTAGGTGCCAGGCAAGTCAACCGCCTGATAGGGCTGGTTCTGGTAGCTAAAGTAGCCGTATTTTTTTTGTCGACGGTGACACCGGGGTAGTTCGCAATATGCTGCCTGGCCCCGGTGAGTAGATTGAAAAGTGTCGATTTACCTGCATTTTGTTGACCGGAAAGGGCAATCAGTGGCGTTTTATTTGTCATTGTTATGTACCTTTTTCCGGTATTAACGTGTTTCAGAGAGAGTCATTGTTGTTACTTCGATACCAGCGGCTTCCGCGCGGCGCAACGAGACATGCGAGTTATCAATTCTGATTTCAATTGGATCACCCAATGGTGCACTTCTGACCATTGTAATAACGGCTTTCGGCATAATGCTAAATCCATCAGACGTTGTCTGACCATCCCGGTTGCATGATGACGGTGAACAACAACGGTTTGATTCGGTAGGGTATCGTTCAGTGTCATAAGTACTACTCGTAAATTGATAAAAAGGAATATTTCTGGGTGTGCTGATGTGAATATTATTTATATAAATCAACAACTTTCAAGCTTGTTGAGAATAGTTATCGTTGTTTTTGATTTAGCTCAACAAAGTTGTAAATACGAGGGATTCTTATTTCTATTGCTGTTATCTTGCTGCTGATATTCAGTTTGTTGCTCACTTGCGAGGGATTAATAGATCGCAATAGGCATCGGTAACAATAAAAATCAGGTCATTACATGAATAAAAAAAACAATTTTCGTTCGCGCTCATGTTATCCATGGTGCCGCTGGCCAGTATGGCGCATACCCCATTGTGTTCTTGCTATGACAATGGTGATGGCACAGTGTTGTGCGAGGGGGGCTTTTCGGATGGGTCTTCCGCTGCTGGTGTAGGGCTTGCTGTCGTCGATGCAAACGGTAACAAATTGCTAGATGGCAAGATGAGCGAGGACAGTGAGTTCGAATTTAATAAGCCTGAAGGCGACTATACGGTGCAGTTTAATGCTGGCCGGGCCATCTGGTTGAAATTTCAAGCGAAGATATTACCGAATAATACGTAGTTATGGGGCTAGGCCTCTAAGTATAAAGGATTTAAATTAATGAAAAAGACACTTCTTACCTCTCTGGGTGTTGCAGCTTTGGCGGTTTCTGGTGCGGCTAATGCCCACTTTCAGCTGGTGTATACACCGGATGTGATTGTAGAAAAGCCGACGAACATGAATATGAAGCTAGTATTCGGTCACCCGATGGAAAATGGCCATGTCATGGATATGGACAAGCCGGAGCAGTTTTTCGTTCAGTTTAAAGATAAGCGTATTGACTTGATGGACAAGCTGAAGCCAGTTAGCTGGGCTGGCCCGGAAAACACAGCAAAAGCCTATCAGGCGGATTATCGAGTGAAGCGTAATGGCGATTATGTCTTCGCTGTTGTTCCGGCACCTTACTATGAAAAAGGTGAAGATATTTATATCCAGCAGATCACCAAGTCGTACGTGAACAAAGGTGGCCTGCCAACAGGCTGGGAGCAGCCATTGGAGCTGGCTACCGAGATTGTCCCGCTGAACAAACCTTATCAGGTCTTTGCTGGCGGTACATTCACCGGACAGCTACTGAGTGAAGGCAAGCCTGCGCCAGGTGTTGAGTGTGAGATTGAATTCATCAACACTGATATCGACATGAAAGGCAATGCGTTCGGTAAAGAGAATTACCGTGAAGCACCGGAAACTGCGATTGTTGCGATCACTGATCAGGATGGCGAATTTACATTTGGTATTCCGAAAGCAGGTGTCTGGGGCTTTGCATGTTTGGGCGCTGGTCCTGTGACAGAGCATGAGGGCAAAGAACTGTCTCAAGATGCGGTTATCTGGGTGAATGCACAGGAGCTGTAATTACTCCCGACAGGATTATATTAATCTGTTGCTAGACTATAGCTCCCCGGGATAGCCCTGAGGGAGCTTGTCTGGCATCAGGCTATGAATTGCCGTTAAGGTAGCTTAGAACGACTTCGTGGTGATCTTTGGTCTTGAACTTGTTGAAAACATGTTCAATGACACCATCTTCATTGATCAGAAAGCTGATACGGTGCAGGCCATCATAGACCTTACCCATGAATTTCTTCTCGCCCCAGACGCCGAACTGATTAGCAACAGCATGGTCTTCGTCAGACAGCAGGGTGAAGTTCAGGTTATCGCGCTCAATAAATTTCGGTAGGCGTTTTACCGCATCAATGCTGATGCCCAGCACAATGACATTCAATGCATCCAGCTCCGCCTTGCTGTCACGCAAACCACAGGCCTGAACAGTGCAGCCCGGTGTCATTGCTCTTGGGTAAAAGTAAGCCAGTACTTTTTTTTCCCCTTGAAATCTGCCAGACTGACAGGCTGGTCATCTTGGTTGAGCAGTGTGAAGGCTGGCGCTGGCGTACCGGCGGTCAAAGTCTTCATATGTTTTTTTTCCTTATTGATTGTGGCCGATGAAAGTCACGTTGCCAGAGATTAACAAGTCTTGGCAGAGCGCTTCATATTCTTCTTGTAAAGTCATTAAGTTACAGCCTTCAGGTAGGTTTGTGCTGATCTGTAACTGAAATCGGTTCGGGCTATTTCCCTCGTTCGCTTCATGGGTGTGAGCACTCAATGAGGCAATATCGATTTTTCGAGTAGCAAAGAAATGGGTGAACTGTTCAATGAGCCCCGGAGAGTCGTCGGCTTCGATATGGAAGTCAGCCGTATAGGGAAAAAAAAGCGGTACTCATGCTTGGCGGTACGTTTCATTACCGTCAACAGGTCATGTTCTTGGGCTTTTAGGGGTAATGTCGATTCCACCGGGAAATAGCATTGGCATTGCCGGCAAGTAGCATGATGAGGGTAAATTCACTGCCGAAAATGGCAAGCCGGCTATCGACGATATTACAGCCGCAATGAGTGATCAGTCGGGTGACTTCATCTGAGATGCCCGGGCGATCCGTACCAATAGCCGTGATTACTAGGTAATGTTCCATATTTATACACATCATATTTTGATTATCATATGCATGGTAGCACAGTCGCTGTAAATCAAGCTATTGGTGGGCAAAGGGCATCCGTCTCAAAATGATTACAGCGCTATTCCCTAGGGTGATATTCTGCAAAAAGTGGAAAGCAGCACACTTTTGTTTTAACTATCTTATGGGTTTTACTTCACTGATTTACATACTCCTGTCTTGAGTTTACTGTAACTGAAAAGTACCATGAGAACTTATATATCAAGGGGAGATGGACATGTTTTCAGGAAGCATGGTAGCGCTAGTTACACCATTAGATGAAACCGGCGAAGTCGATTACGCAAGCCTGGCTTCTTTGGTGGAATACCACATTGCAGCAGGGACTGATGCAATTGTGGCTGTAGGAACCACGGGTGAATCAGCAACATTAACTGTTGATGAGCATGTGAAGGTGGTTCTGAAAACGTTAGAATTTGCGAATGGTCGGATTCCGGTCATCGCTGGAACCGGTGCAAATGCAACCCATGAAGCCATCACCTTCAGTAAACTCTTTTCGGGCACCGGTGTTGCAGGATGCCTGAGTGTCACGCCATATTACAATAAGCCGACTCAGGAAGCTTATATCAGCACTATAAAGCAATTGCTGAAGCCACTGAGCTGCCTCAGATCCTTTATAATGTACCGGGCCGTACCGCTGTCGATATGTTGCCGGAGACGGTAGCCCGCCTTGCGAAGCTGGATAATATTGTCGGGATCAAAGATGCAACCGGTGATTTGTCTCGAGTACAAAAAAAACTCGGGAACTTTGTGGCGAAGACTTCATCCAACTAAGCGGTGATGATGCCAGCGGGTTGGATTTTGTGGCCGCTGGTGGTCACGGAGTGATTTCGGTCACGGCGAACGTGGCTGCGGAAGATATGGCAACCATGTTCAAGTTGGCACTTTCTGGTCAGATTGATGCCGCAAGAGATATTAACGATCGCTTGATGCCTCTGCACAAGAAATTGTTTGTTGAATCTAACCCAATTCCGGTTAAATGGCTGCTCATCAACTTGGTTTGATTAAGCACGGGCAGTTACGTTTACCTCTCACAGAGCTGAGTGAATCAGCGCGATCTGCTGTAGCTGGGGCGCTTAAAGACGCCAATGTGCTGCTGTAATTTGCTAGAGCGTAGGAGCGCAGAAGCTTAATGAATTATAAATACAGGCTGGTGGTAACTGCTGTAATGGTTGCCACATTGGCGGGATGTTCTGGCGGGGCGGAACGCCGCCGCCAGGCAAATCAAGATTTTACCTATCTTGAAACGAAGCCTCTGGAGTCGTGGAGTTTACCAAGCGGGGCACAAAATTCTCAGGTGAACGATTATGCTATTCCTGCTCAAAACTTTCCGGGAGATCTCGGTCCAGCGGTTGATATCCGTCCGCCTCAGCAGGTATTGGCGTTGATCCCTGGTGCTCGTACCGTCAAAGATTCTGATGGCGTGACACTGATGTTGGCGAAGCCGGAAGAGCTGACGAAGGTATGGACGCTGACCCAACGTTTGATTACCGAACAGAATATCCAGTTACGCAACCAGTCTGCCAGTGTGATAGAAACCGATTGGGTTAACTGGATGAATGAGGACGAGGAAAATGCGATAGGTAGTCGTTACCGAATTGAAAAGTCCTCTGATTCAAGCAGCAATAGTTATCGTATAACCCTGATTGACTGGCGTGAAGGTAGTGTCGAAAAGCCTGTTTCAGCGATTAACAAAGAGCGCTACAGTATTCTGATGACCAACCTGATCACGGCACGTTATGATCAACAGGAGCGTGACTTGGCGAGATTGCGAGCACAGGAGCTGGTTAAGCAGATCCCTATCTCGATGGGACAGGATCGCAGTGGTTTGCCGGTGATTATTGCCCGTGCACCTTATAACGTGTTCTGGGAGCGCCTTCCGGACGTACTGGGCCAGCTTGGCTTTACCGTTGAAGGGCGTAACCGCTCTCAAGGTGTCGTAGAAGTGAAGTTCCGTTCGCCGGATGATGAGTTCTGGACCGAGCTCGGTACCAAGCCGATCCAGTTGGATGATCGCACGTACAACCTGCAGTTGGGTGATCTGGGTAACCGGACATCAGTGACTGTAACAGATACCGATGGTAAGCCTGTTACAGAGGAAGCGCTGAATAGCCTGGCTCCGGTATTCGCAGCCGCGATTGACCGCGCCAATAATAGCTAATCTGATTGGTTAAAAACGATAAAAAAAACCGCTTCGGCAATGCCGTAGCGGTTTTTTTTAGTAAAAATATCGAGAATCAAGGAACAAGTTACTAAAGACTCGTACCTCGAAACTGTTCGTTATTTTACTTCTTCGCCTTTCGCCTGCATATCCGCATGGTATGAGGAGCGGACAAATGGACCGCAGGCCGCGTGGGTAAAGCCCAGCTCCAATGCGATTTCTTTCAGCTCGTCAAACTCTGACGGTGGCACATAACGCTCAACAGGCAGGTGATGGCGGCTAGGAGCCAAGTATTGACCGAGTGTCAGCATGGTGACGCCATGAGCACGTAGATCTTTCAGAACGTCGACAATTTCTTCCTTGGTTTCACCCAAGCCCATCATCAGGCCCGATTTTGTCGGTACTTCAGGGTGAATTTCCTTGAATTTCTTCAGCAGATCAAGCGACCACTGGTAGTTTGCGCCCGGGCGAGCCTTACGGTACAGGCGTGGTGCCGTTTCAAGGTTGTGGTTGAAGACATCTGGCGGGCTGTCACGCAGAACGTCCAGAGCCCGATCCATTCGGCCTCGGAAGTCTGGGACCAGTGTTTCAATCTTGATTTCCGGGCTCTTGGCACGGATTTCGCGAGTACAGTCAGCAAAATGCTGAGCCCCACCGTCACGTAGATCGTCACGGTCTACTGAGGTGACAACAACATAGCGTAGCTTCATATCAGCGATAGTCTGTGCTAGCTGAGTTGGCTCTTCTGCATTTGGCGGTAGCGGACGGCCATGGGCTACGTCGCAGAATGGGCAACGACGGGTACAGATTGCACCCAGAATCATGAAGGTTGCAGTACCGTGGTTAAAACACTCTGCCAGGTTTGGACAAGATGCCTCTTCACATACAGAGTGAAGGTTGTTCTTGCGCATGGCTGACTTGATGTCCTGAATACGCTGGCTGTCAGAGGGAAGCTTGATTTTCATCCACTCTGGCTTGCGCAGCATTTTTTTTCGGTGCTTCTTCTGTCACGCTACGGACAGGGATCAGCGCCATTTTATCGGCATCACGGTATTTGACACCTTGTTCGATCTTAATTGGTTTGCTCATATGAATTGCTTTCCGTTTTCCACTCTACGCTCTGGTAATCGAGCAGTTTGACTAGCTCTTCTATTAGTACAGGCTGAACTTCTGCCAGTTCAGATGGGCCATTCATTAATGCTAGCTGGGTCATTTCCATCCCCTGATAGCCGCATGGGTTTATGCGTAAAAATGGCGCCAGGTCCATGTTGATATTGAGTGCCAGACCATGAAAGAGCAACC
>LLEN01000017.1_pt1 | contig 34710 bp, 35 predicted proteins | sample 595881 | NCBI WGS metagenome assembly LLEN01 (sample SAMN02919314, study PRJNA255460) | bioreactor metagenome | biome: chemostat; feature: culture 2012_10.3; material: sediment; isolation source: day86 10degC chemostat 2012 inoculated with Wadden Sea sediment taken from... | place: Germany: Bremen ...
ATCCTCGATTTTAATAAATAGCATTGCAATGATAATTAACGGCCAGGTAAGCAGCAAAACAAGGGAGGATATAAAACAATTAAAAAGCCAATATCCAAACTTGCCGATAAAACTGCGCGGTGACTGAGTATTGTATATAACCCATGATGGATTAATATGACTTACGGCTATTTGTCCGGTTTCACGTTCAATGAAGTCAATAATATCTGTAATTAAAACACCATTAAGTTTACAATTGAACAGGACGTTCGTTGGCAGATTACCTCGCCGCTCATCTGCCCCAATGATTATTTCTTCGATGCTGTTGTCTATAACGTATTGTTCCAGTGAAGAGCCTAACTCTATTCGTGGAACAGTAGAGGTAATATTGGCGCTATCGTCATTCATATGAACATAACCAACCAAATCAAAGTTTACTCGATCAGCACGCCTTTTCATGCAGGAATTTATCAGGCTTGCCCGTTCACCAGAACCAAGCACGATAACTTTCCGGCGGTTTAAATTGGTATAGTCCGTTGATAATGCTATTTGACGGCTAATTAACAACCCTGTTGCAGCAAAAAAAAGATAATAGTTCACAGAGTAAAGGTGGAAAAGACGGAACTGGTATAAAGACATACACTAAAGAAGAGAGAACATAGGCAAGGCTTATAGCCACCATGATTCTAAGTGTAATACCCTTGAATGTCACTCTGAGCTTTTCATTATATAAACCGACTGCCAGTACGGAAATCTGCAGCGTTGAAGAAAACAGGAACAGCTGGATGAAATAAAGATATCCTCCAGCATTTGGCAGGCTATCAGCATAATACTCTTCAGCAAAATTAAAAGTTAACGCAAATATAATAAAAATAACGATAAAGTCAGAGGCAATTAAGACGGTGTTACTTCTATTTAAATCATGGTATCGCATATAGGCGTTCCCGAACTTTTATATAACAATCCGTTTTGTTGTTACATCTGATTATTGTACAAAATTAAAAAGCTGCACCATAAAAAAAAGTATTATATAGTTAAATAAGTTAAACGAAATTATTCAACTACACTGAAGAGCATAGACTGAACAAGTATGCCACAATACGCAGGATGGGTATGTTTATGATAAAAAAAAGGGAAATGCCTTACAATATTAGTAATTGCATTTATTTTCACAACTTTATTAGCTGGATGTACATCATCTAACTTGCAAAATTTACCGTCAGCAACTACTCACCCGTCATTAACTAAAAATATAAATGATTACAATTATTTAATCGGGCCCGGTGATAGTTTGAATATATTCGTTTGGGGTAACCCTGAAATATCAGGCACATTTGATGTCCGCCCCGATGGTAAAATATCAACCTCACTTGTGGATGATATTGACGCATCCGGTAGAACACCGACGGAGCTAGCACATAGCATCGAAACACGCCTTGCAGAATATGTCCGGGATCCGATTGTTACCGTCACCGTACAGGATTTTGTCGGCCCCTACAGCGAGCAGGTCCGTGTTATCGGCGAAGCCTCCCAGCCTAAGGCAATTAACTACCGCGAGAATATGACACTACTTGATGTCATGGTCGCAGTTGGAGGGTTAACAGAATACGCTGACGGAAACGATGCCCGCCTAATTCGAGTCATCAATGGCCAGCAGCGCCAGTTCGGCTTGAAAATGGGAGACCTCATTCGAGATGGCGACATCCAGCAAACATCGATATTTTGCCCGGTGATATCATCATCATTCCTGAAGCATGGTTTTAGGAGGAGGCGCAAATGAAAGAGCAATTCGACCTCCTTATACAATACCTGCAAGCAATCTGGCTTCAGCGTCGATGGATAGTTATCTCTCTCTGGGTAATTTGCCCGCTAGGCTGGATAACCGTGACCTTGATGCCGAACCAGTACAGTGCCGAAGCACGTGTCTATGCTGATACGCAATCCATTTTACAGCCTTTGCTTCGAGGTATAGCCATTGATACTGATCCTTCGCAGGAATTGGCATTGATGATAAAAACGCTATTAAGCCGCCCGAACCTTGAAAAAAAATTGCGCGTTACACCGACGCTGATATTCGTGCCAGCACCAACCAAGAATTCGGAAAGATCGTCTCCGATCTCAAAAAGAACATATCAATAAAATCGGCAGGAGAAGAAAATCTTTTTACTATCAACTATTCAGGTTCTGATCCGCAATACACCAAAGAAGTTGTCCAAGCGGCTATTGATGTTTTCATTGAAAACACCATCGGTCAAAAACGTCAAGACACTGATAAGGCAAACAAATTCCTTACAAACCAATTAAAGGAATATGAAACCCGACTTATCGATGCCGAAGTGCAACTTGCTGATTTTAAGCGGCTAAACACAGGTTACATGCCGGGGTCTGAACAAAACTACTATCGCCGATTACAAACATTACAGGATCAGTTAGAAGATACCCAGCTAACCGTCCAAGAGACGGATATACAGCTTGCAACAGCGCGAAAGCAACTCAGTGACGAAACCGCAATTGCCGCTCAACAAATGGCCAATTTCAGTACTGAGTATGACATACGCCTAGCCAGCCTCGAAACACGCCTTGATGAGTTGCTGTTTCGGTTCACCGACAAACACCCTGATGTCAAAGAAACCCGACGCCAGATTGCCGACCTTAAATTGTTACAACAAGGTTCGCAGCAGCGGGCGTCGTCCAGCTCCCCATACTCCAACGCGGTCTTGCAAGATATTAAACTCAATATCAGCCAACTTGAAAATCAACTCGCCTCCCTGATGGTCCGCGAGATCAACCAAGTCGAAAAAAAATACCCTTCTCGCCCAAAAGCTCGAACAAGTACCGCATGTTGAGGCGCAGCTGACCAGCTTAATGCGCAACTATGATATAACCAAATCCAAATACGAGGATTTACTTTCACGCCGCGAAGCGGCACTCATATCAAAAAAAACGTTGATGCCAGCTCTGACGAAATTAACTTCCGTGTCATCGATCCCCCTCTGGTACCCCAAAGCCCCTCAGGCCCCATTCGACCATTACTTCTAACCGTCGTACTGATTGCTGCTATCGGTGCAGGAGGATGCATTGCCTTTGTGGCGAGCCAGCTATCGCCTGTTATTGTGTCTTCGGTCCAATTATACCGACAAACTAACCTGCCTGTATTCGGCCACGTTTCACTTACAGAGAGCTCTGGCTTAGTCGCCAAGGAACGACGTAAAGTTTGGTACTTTTCCTTTATCTGCATCGCGCTGGTTGCTTTCTACGTTGGTTTTATTGCAATAAATTCAACGCCTTCCATTCATTCTCGTATTATCCAGGAGATTGAATACCTATGAGTATCATTGAAAAAGCACTCCAAAAGCAGCAAAAGACGGCCAAGCCAAGCCTCATTAGCCAGGCAATGACAGAGCACCCAACCAAGGCCCCAAAGCCGGTTGCACCTCAGTCTGAAGAAAAGAGCACACAGGCTCGGACTCAAACTCGAAATAGTGTTCTTTTAGACATAGATACCGACAAACTGGAAAAGAACGGAATGGTGTCGCATACCAATAACAAAGCCAATCCGCAGATCACCAATGAATACCGTTCAATCAAGCAAAAAAAATCATTCACAATGCTTTCGGCCCAGCCGCGTCCCACCATGAAAATGGCAACTTGGTCATGGTCTCTAGCTCACGCCCTTCAGAAGGGAAGACGTTCACAACAATTAACCTTGCACTCAGCCTGGCCTCAGAAAAAGACAAAACAGTATTGCTGGTCGATGCCGATGTACTAAAGCCGTCTGTCAGTAAAGTGCTCGATCTCGACGTCGATAAAAAGCCGGGCTTAATTGATTATCTGCTAGGTGATGCAGAGTCGCTTTCAGACATCATTTATCAAACAACCATTCCGAACCTTCGTATCTTGCCTGCGGGCATTGCCCACCACCTTAGCAATGAGCTATTGGCGAGCGACAAGATGATAGATCTCACCAAAGAGCTCGCCTCACGCTATCCCGATCGAATTGTCCTGTTTGATTGCCCGCCACTATTAGGGGTCGTTGAAACCATCACCGTTTCGAAGTTGCTCGGACAGGCGATGATTGTCGTGGAATACGGAAAAACCAAAATGGCAGACGTGGAAAACGCTATTTCAGAGCTCAACAAAAACATGGCAATAGGGTTTATTGTCAACAAAGCCATGCAAGGTGCATATAGTCAATATGAGTATGGATATGGGTACGACTATACAAAAGAGAGCCAATCATAAACGCTGGCTGCTTAGCAGCATAGCCTTGATGACAGCTCACTGTCTGGCTGCAGATGTTGAATTTCACCCATATGTTGGCGGTGGATTCACCTATACCGACAATATCGACCGGGTTTCCGAAGGACGACAGGGCAGCCTGATCTCTGACATTAATGCAGGTATTGCCACCGATATCCAAGGAGCCGACGGTACTATTGATCTCGACTATGAACTTAATCAACTCATTTATAGCCACGATTCAAACAACAATGAAACCTATCAGACACTCTCATTCTCAGCGGATAAAGGGATTAACAAGACAGGGTTTCGAGTTAATGCCGATGCGTCGATAGAAAATATTGCCAGAGCCGCCGATCAGAATGCCAACGCCGATATTTTTTTCTGGAGATACCATTGAGAACAAAGATGCCAGCCTTGGGGTAAATTACCACTCCAACCCGCGCAGCAAAATCGACCTGTCGGCCAGGGCTTACACCGATGTCGTCAATAACGAAGACGATATTGGCAACTACAACGGCTATGGTGCGGAATTTTCTTTTGCCAACGGTTCAACCGTAAAAAAAACTCTTTTGGCAAATTGACGGCTCCTATCAATATAAAGAGAGCAAAGATAACGAAGACGACACCGCTTTTACCCTATTCAGACAGGACTTCGGCCTGCAGACCTTGTCAGGCTGGGTACCTTTTATTCGTCTCAACATCGAAGACTACGAAGGTACAACAGACGCTGACAGTGCTGATACATTAAGCTGGGGGCCTGGCCTGAAGTATTTCTGGACCAAAAGATCTTACTTCGAGCTAAGCTACAACTTCTCTGAAGATGATAACAATCAGGACTTTTGGGCTGGTGCAGTCAATATTAACCCAACACCCAGAACACGGCTGTTTGCCTCCTATGACAAACGCTTCTTTGGTGATGCCTATGAAGTCTTGTTGTCACATCGTTCGAGACGCGTGAACAACAGTATTCGCTATACCGAAGAAGCGGTAAGTTTTGATCGTGATTTATTCACCACAGGCTCCGCAATCGAGGAAATATCCCTCAGTCGCCGACTAGAATGGTCATCGGTTTTAACCGGCAGGAGAACCGAGTATGAACTCACCATTTACCGGGACGAACGCGAGGCACTTGATACCGGTAACGAGGAGCAGAACGACGAGGTTGATGGTATAGGTATCGCTGTACGTCACCGCCTTTCTCGGCGCTTTACCATGCAGGCAGTTTCGACTATGAGTATTATCAGTTTACCCGCCGCTCCAGCCCCGCCCAAAACGATTATTATCGAGTTTATGAGCTTAAAGGACAATACCAACTCAACCGACACCTTTTAGCCTCTATAGGATTCAAGCACAACAATAAATCATCATCATTTGAACCCAATAGCTACGAGGAAACTCGAATTTTTATCGATCTAAGGATGCAATTATAATTATGTATGAATCCCATTTTGGCCTCTCAGACAAGCCATTTAAGCTGAGTCCGGATCCCCGTTTTTTTTCTTTTCAAGCCCTCATCATGAGAAGGCCACGTCTTATTTGAAATACGGCTTGTCGCAAGGGGAAGGATTCATCATTATCACCGGCCCAATAGGAACAGGAAAAACAACAATCGCCAGAAACCTCGTTGCTTCTTTGGATGAATCGATTGTCGCGATACAAATTGCAACAACACGTCTTGATCCCGAAGAGCTGGTCAGGTTAGTCGCGGCCAAATTTGATATCCAGGTCGAAGGCTTGGGTAAAGCAGAAATACTCAAACGGCTCGAACAATATTTGCTGAAGCTGCACCAGCAGCAACGGCGAGCTCTGTTAATCGTCGACGAAGCCCAGAATCTCCCGCCTGAAACCGTTGAAGAGCTGCGTATGCTGTCCAACTTCCAGCTAGATGACAAACCGCTTATCCAGAGCTTCCTATTAGGACAGGAGGAACTCAAGGGGATCATCGAGCTACCCGAAATGGAGCAATTCAGACAGCGAATCATTGCCTCATGCCACTTGAAACCATTCGATTGCGAGCAGACCTGCAACTATATCCACCACCGCCTTAGGCAGGTTGGATGGCAAGGTAAGCCAAGCCTGTGCGACAATATCTTCGAAATCATCACCAAGCACTGCCAAGGAATACCAAGGAAAATCAATATCCTGACCGATAGGCTGTTCTTGTATGCCTATCTGGAAGACCTAGCTGCGATAAAGGCTGCAGATGTTCATCATGTTCTTGAAGAGATGCAAAGCGAGTTATCCGGCTCCATGATGCCAAACAGCAGTTGGAGCAGTGATAACGACGAATCTCCGGCCTCTCAGGCAAATACATCCCTACACAGATTAGCTGCCCAAGGTGAATCACACACAGCTCAAACACTGGAAGCTGTGTCGGAAATACTAGATACGGTTATAGATAGGAAAATTGCGACTATCCGCCACTTAGATAGACTGTTAAGGCAAAAAAAAGAAAATTATTATCAGATTCGGGAACAACGCTACATGAAGAAGCTATTTTAGAAAACGAAGAATTAGAGAGTGAAGAAAACAGCTCTGCGTTGCAGAATAAATATTGGTGCAAGGAACTAATGGCCAAGAAAAGCACTTACCATAATTGAAGAGAAAGTTAATGGTTATGGACTAGCTTGTCCTCTTGGTAATCGTGTTGATCACTGAATTGTTGCTCAGTGCTTCTTCTATAGTTTAAATACTCCCACTCCGAAACTAGTGCACGTAACATTTTAAAGCCTTGTGGCTGCTTAGCGATATCGTCTATCTGCTGCCAACTGCCTGCACTTGCAAACATCACTTTCCTTGTCCTAAAGTCATATATAATTCTATCATCATTATAAGTGTGGCTAATTTGCACTGGACTAGATATTCCACCGACAATATGAAAAACAGCCTGCCTATTCCCAAGCTTTCTATTGGTCAGCATCAAATCATCGTCGTGATTCATCAAATCAAGTACTATTTCACGCATGTCGGTTTGCCCAATAGGCTTGGTAATTGGTTTGACTTTCAAATTGGTAATCAATGGGATTTTTAACTGTTGATCATTGATCTTGTGTCCATGACCTAAGACACCATCATCAAACAGTGACTCTCCATGATCACCCGTTATAACAAGAAGAGATTTATCATAGATATTAAGTTTCTTAAGATGCGAGACTAGCTCTCCCAATGCATCATCAGCGCTTGCTACAGCATTCCAATAAGTCTCTTCCACCCAGTCCTTGTTTTCATTTGAAATCTGACCTCTTGGTATTGGAGATATATTCAACAAGTTTTTCATTCCTTTATGATGGTATGGAAAATGGGCTGCTTGAAAATTGATGTAGTAGAACTGTTTAGGAGTTAATGAGGCTGTATCAAGATGATTATTCACTGCATTGACAACGGTTTCTTCACTTAACCTAAGACTGCTAAGGCTTGTATTAGCATAAACTCGTTCCTGTATACTTGTTTCAGCATCAAAGAAATAATTAGCAGACTTTCTCATATTTGTGTCTTCACTGATTTTAGAAAAAGACTCTGCTTGCCCGGAGAAAACATTAATCTCGTACCCAACTTCTTTTGCGATATCAAATAGCGACTTCCGATCATTGCTTGGTGTTAACCTCCCATTAAATATGGCTTTTAACGAAGAGGCAGTGAATCCAGTGTGTGAGTATGCATTTGGAAAAATAGTTCCAAGCTGACTAACCTTATGAAGGTTTGGTGAAACCGATATATTATTGACTTTTTTTTGTCTAAAATATCCCCTCTTGCGCTTTCAAATATAATAAAAAAAACACATAGTCGAACTTTGGTTTTACTCTAGAGAAATCTAACGAATACTTCTTGCTAGGGAGCTTAAAATCTCCAAGAAGCATATCTTCATCAATATTGTTGTTAGGAATATCGACAGCACCAGGATAGATACTTGCGTTGAACATAGCTAAATCTTCTGGAAACGAGAAATAACCATAATTATCTTGGTCAAAATCAGTTGCTGAATCTAGTATACCTGTAAGTAAAACATAACTATTTTTCTTTGTTACACCATATCTTACACTATCGTACTGTTGAGTTAGCAGAACGATCAATATGAACCCAACGAGGAACATCATATAGCCACGTATAACACGCCAGAAAGAAAAAAAATTCCTATTGTTCTCTTTCTTGCTCCTATTATTCTTGCTCTCAGGTTGATTACTCCGGTTAACCATCAGTATAAATAACTTAAATCCAACCCAATGAATAAGTATAGCCAACAGTAGAAAAACCACGATAATTACTGCTTCATCAGCAACATATTCAACTGCAGAAAGAAGGCTTCCACCTGCAATATTCTTTGCGATAGTAAAGTTTATGGTATCACTCATATACGAAAGTACTTTATATTTGGCTATAAGCACTGTTAGCGAAACTGTTGTCACAACAAAGAAGAAATGATAGGCAAAGTTCAGATTTGACCTTTTTAATACCCTTGCCAGAAAAAAAAGAAAACCAAACCGATAGAGCCATATAAGAACAAATCGCTATAAATAGATACGATGAAAAATATCACTCTATCTTGAAGTGATTCAATTGAATAAGGCTGAATAAATGAAAGATTAAAAAGGCCAAACTTTCTAATCATCAACATTAACTCGAATACATAAACGACAACAGACATTCCAACAACAGAAGTAATCCAAGGATGATGACGGATAAACATTGGAATGTGTAGGGTTTTATTATTATAAAGCATGTATAACGTCCTTGCTTTAATATATTTGCCGATTACACGTTACGGCTACTCAGATAAATCTATCTAACATGTATTATTTTAGTCTAACAATCACGATTTACCATTAATATTATGACACTTCAGCTTATACATAATGATGGTATTCTGTTTCCGAAGAAGTAAATTCATACTATCTTCGATGTTTTATGGTAATAAATATTTCCTTTAGTGTTTTTTTTACCAATAAAATGCTTTGTCGATATTATTAAGCTAATCGCTACACCAATTATTGCCCAGAAAAACTCTAAGTAAGCCAGTGACACTGCAGCCCCTGCCGTACCATAAGCGATCATTGATAATTGAAGCATTCTGGCCAATTCTGATCGCCACCGGTGCTCTTCACCCAGAAGCTGAGTTTCTCTAGCGACCCAAGCTAACTTGAAAAAAAACAAGTGGCCATTATAATGAGATATATTATCAGCCCAAGCACGCCATGATCGCCCAAGACCTGAAAATAAATACTATGTGCGGCCCATCCTGCGTCATCAGAGGGAAGCGGGGTTTCAATAAAATCCAGCTTGTCGAAATCTTGTGCCTTCTCTTGCCAAATATAACCATATGATCCAGTTTTGAATCCCCCTCCTAATAAAGGCCTATCCATGGCCAGCAACGTATGGACTTTCCAAGAATTCAGTCTCGTCACAAATGAGCTGTCTTCAGTTGCCGATTCGATGGTATTCATTCTGTTATACCAATCCTGAGAAAGGTAAAGAGCTGCGATACCAACGACAATCAGTATTCCGCTGGTTACAATAAACTTATGATTAGACTTAAACCAGTAATAGCCTCCCACAACTAACAGACCGATAAAGCCACCTCGCGAATGGGTACCTAGAACCGCGATCGTGCATAAACATAGCATTCCAATCAGCCTATTTTCAACCATTTACTACGAGACACCTGTAAGAGAAATACGACCAGAGGAATGAGCATGCATAAAGCAACCGCAAAATGATTATTATCCGACAGCAAGTGTCCCTGAGGACCTACAATTTTATGGGCACCACCTGTGAGGATAAATTTCAAACTTTCAACAGAACCATAAAACCCTATAGATAATATTGTTACCCAACAGATCAGCTCTAACTCATGTTTCTCCCTTATACACAACACAATCATCACGGTAAGCAAGATAACTTTTGTAAGCTTTATCCATTCATGCCATACCAGGTCAGGAACACCTATTGTCAATACACTCGTAAGAATTGTATGTATCCAAAAAAAATCACACATAAAAAGCTAAAGTTGAAGCTAAATTTTTTTCTTATTGGTCTGAAACAGATAACCAATCAAGGCTGTAAACGCAAAAATACTGTTGAAGCTAATGTTTTGCGCAAACCCATAAAGCCAGTAAACAGGAACAAATAAACCACCCAAAGCCAGAGAGATATAGCAACATATGGTTTTTTTTAAAGAAAGGTATATTAGGTACGTCGAAAAAAAATAAGAAATACAATGTCTCTCATCGTTTTTCCCTCTTTCCACGTTGCTCAGTTGCTCTTTTCTGGTTTTCATCATCATATTTCAGTGCTTGACGACACCTATAGACTAGCATTACCAAACAAAAAAAACGAATAATAATGATTCCATAGTATGCTCTCCATTTTATTAACCCGAAAATGGTTAACACTCTTCCACAATAACAAATACCTTATGCAACGCTTCTCAACAAGCCTAAACGCAAACTGGCTTGTTTTTTTTAATTGCTGAACAATCACTTGAAACTCATATACCCTACTCTTAAGAATGTTAACACTGATAATCGCTGATATTGCATATATAACGAATCCAGATGCGATAGCGAGTACTAACTTATAATAATCATTATCAACGAAATCAACCAACCAAGCTACAACTTCATACATAAACCAAGAACACCCCAATGGGAGAAGAACTAACGAAAGTAAGCGGATTGAATTTAGCTCTGCGACAACCGTATATAGACCAATCATGAACAATAAGAAGAACATACCAATCAATAATCTGTTAAAAGAAATAACGTCAATCGAATGCCCAAAAGATAGATAAAGCATAATTGATATAAGAATCACGATTATCACATCTGCAACGAATAAAATATGCATTTTGTTTTTCACCGTTAGAATAACCGTCAAAGGCATATACACCGTCATTACGACCATTAATCCAGCTAAGTTACTCATTACTGGGATAGCCTCTAGCCATTGCGGCCCGAGAACAACCTTAACAAAAGGCTCGCTAATAACGCTCACCCCAAATGCGCAAGGCATCACAACAAACAATAATACTGCCAGCTGCTGGTAGATACTTTTGCTAAATTCTTCCGGATCATTTTTTTTAATTGTGACAACACAGCAAAAAAAACCACGGTTGAGCGGCGCTACAACATCGGTAAAGGGTAACCATGACAGCTCCTGAGCAAAGTTATAAATTCCAAATGTACGGCTACTAAGCTGATTACTTAAAATCATCACATCAACACGAGAGCGTAAATAGCCTGATATTGTTGTCAAATATAGCCACTTTGAAAAATGCCACTGTCTTCGCCACAAACTGGTAGACCACCGAGGACGATAACTACAAACCAGATAGCCAATAATCACTTCGATAAAATTACTGAGAATAACGGCAATGATCATGGCCCAGTAGTTTTGCCATATCACCGCTATGACAATTGAACATATGGTACCTATCGTTTTAGCAGCAATACTGACAATAGTGATCATTTTAAAGTTGAGTTGTTTTTCATAGACTTCTAAACCAATATTACGAAAAGCCATTAGGAAAGGAATGATAGCAACAACCTGAATAACTAGCTCAGCTCTTACTTCGTTTGTATACGATGCTATTAAGGGGGCCGATAAAAAGAGCAAAAGAGCGCACACCAGCCGCAAAACCAGATTTAACGACCAGATACTATTGAGGCTCTCATCCGATACCTCTTCTTCCAGAATCACTATTCGATTCGTTCCCACTGAGGTAAACGCCAAGAACAAATATATAAAGAATGAGGATATCGCAACAATGCCAAAATCCTCTGGGGTTAGCAGCCTGGCCAAAATAAAGGTACTGACCAGCCTAATACTCGATTGTACCATGTTGCTATAATCGCCCACTTAGCCCCAGAGATAAGTGCACTGCTATATTTCTTGTTCATAATACAGTACCAAACATTACTTCCCTAACCATGCACATTGACTCTTCTATAGTGTAAGTTGCTTGGGAAGCATTGCTTGTCCTCCTTGTTCATCAATAAACCAACGAACAAAGTCTCGAGTATTTAATACAAGCTGTTTTGATTCTGTATGGTTTTTGGCATAAGAAGTCAGTCCAGGCTTAACACTGGGCGAGTGCAATGACAAAATAAACTCCCTCTGTCCAATTTTCTTCTGGGAGTAAGTCAACTGCTGCATTTCCTTCAAGGAAAAACCTTCGGGAGAAAGGCGATATCTACGCAATCTCAAACACTTACTAATGGCCTTTTTTTTATCATGTTATTTTGGCACTGAGTAAAAAAAAGGACGAATGCTTATTGGCATAATCTTGTAACACAGTAACAGTCGATAGAATTGAACAGGTGTGGGGGAAATAAATAATCTCATCCTGTTCCAAAATCGTATTTCCATAGCGGCTGAAATCTGGTCCGTCCTGGCTTGTAAAATCACAATACGCACTAACACTTAAATCTATTTTATAGCCTAGCTTGATTAAACTCTGTGCCGTATTAATACCAATACCATATCTACCAGCCAAGTATGTCACAGGACGAACTCCCGATACTGACTCTATCTTTTCTGTCAAACTTGCTAGCTTCTTATACTCCAGATCTTTTGGTAAATTTCCCGGATAAGAATGCACATTAGCAACTTCATTCTCTGATGTCGGTTCATCAAAAGGCGGGGTCACCCAAGGGTGGAGATGAGCGGCAAATTCAATATCGCTACCAGCCAACTCCCGATATTTCTCTACGACTTCAGCTCCCTGCTGACTTGAAATAAATGGGTAGTCCATAGCCAGCGTCACTTTCGCACCAGCCGTCAGCAATTCATCTATAAGCATCATTAACTCTTTATGTGATTACTGACTGGTTTGTATTCTTAAACCCTCCGCTCCAGTCAAACTCTTCCTCTGCGTGAATGACTACAGCAAGTCTATAGGCCATGCATGCCTCCAAAACAAAATAATGCCACTTTCATCAAATTTTTCTTCTCATTGATAATGGCACAGCATACGAATTTTCACCAAATGACAACAAAATAATTACATTTAAAAATCTCTTCTCCTTCCGTTTTTTTTCTCAAAATGTCACTGGCGAAACTAGGCTCATTGTGAAAATCTTGCCATAGACAACCTATACTCATTGCTAACAATAGCTTAGAGAGGAAAGGGAATGACCTGTCTGTATTTAAAGTTTGACCGAACTTTTTATTTTTATTGGTTTATTTGCCTTTATTTTACTGGGACGCAGTTTTTACTCATTTGCCCAGTCGAGCCCATTTCAAAGCGATGAGTTACCGATAGGGGCTGTAGAATACGAAACGGATACTTCTCGTTACTTTTGGCGTCGGTTCTCAGTGGCCTACTGGCCGACTGTTGGCCCTGACTGGCCTAAGGAAGGCAATAATAGTCACATACCGAAAAATGCGATTCTAGTTACAAACCCTGTGAATCTGAGTAAAGCGCTAAAAGAGGTATTGCCCGGTCAACAAATCGTTCTTAAAAGCGGTATATACCCTATTAGCGGAAAACGCCTCAGGATCACTAATCGGTCCCCGACTAGACACCAGCCGATTACGCTACGGGCCCTTGAGCCGGGAAAAGTTACCATCGAACTTGATAGCACTGAAGGGCTCTATCTCAACCAGCCATATTGGCGAATATCAGGCCTGCGTTTTGTAGGAAAGTGCTTAAACCAGTCTCGCTGCGAGCACGCTATCCATGTGGTAGGAGAAGCCAGCCATACCATTATTGAACATAACGAATTCATCGATTTCAATGCCGCAATAAAAGTGAACCGAGACAAGAATACCTTCCCTGATCACGGTGTAATACAAAATAACCATTTCTATTTCACCAGCCTCAGAGACGTCACCAAACCAGTCACTCCCATCAATGTCGATCATGGCAACAGCTGGCTCATTAGCCGGAACATTATCCGAGATTTTGTAAAGCTAGGCGGAAATAAAATCAGTTATGGTGCCTTTATCAAGGGGGATCGATACAGGGACGATAGAAAATAATCTGGTGATCTGCAATACCACTAACCAGCATTATCCTGGTGCTCAAGTAGGTTTGTCTCTAGGAGGCGGAGGTATGGCACAACAGCACCGCCGGGAAGAAATTGATGCCGAAACCGTTGGAGCAACCATTCGAAATAACATTGTTATGCATTGCAATGATGCGGGCTTATATATAAACAAGGGTAAACAGGCGACAATAAGTAACAATATCCTGTACAACACTCAGGGAATAGATATCAGGTACTCTCAATCAAATGCTTACATCAATAATAATATTCTAAGCGGCAAAATCCGCCTGAGGGATAACGGCAAAGCTGAATCAACAGCCAACTTTATTAGCTCCCGCAGCTTTTGGTCTGGACGAGAGGACATTGATAACTGGTTCCAATCTCCAAGCATTGGTAACTTCACCATCAAGACAGACAGCGTCAGAAAACAATTACACTCGCTTGCTTCGCCCTATCGGCTTCTACCTGGTCGAGAAAATACCGACTTCTGTGGAAATACTATCACTACCAATGACCGCTTTAGCGGCCCATTCAAAGAGGCGAAGGCCTGTTTCCAGTAGTAAGCCGCAGCTTCAAGCCTCGAAGAGTATCTTCAATTTTCAGCGCCAGCTGGGGGAATTGATAGTGATAGATAGCAAGTGATGACTCGCAGTTAGCAAACGTTTTCTTATAGCGAGTAGTGCCGCCCATGAAGTCGTAGCTGAGCATCCCTTCAGATAGCGCCCGCTCTATTAACAGATAATGGGCCGTCAAGCCCGGCTTCATATGTTTATCCTCCAGTTCATAATTCAGCGCACTCAGGTAAAAATATACCTGATTGCCATAATGAAAATTATAAATAACGCCTAAAGGCTCATCTCCGGCACTAATAGAGTGGAGCACGACTTCGCCACTTCCTACCCCGCGTTGAATCAATGCATGATGGAAATGCTTAAACTTAGGATTTGAAAAGCCACTTTGGCCGGGCAGGTTTCCCCAGCGTTTGATATGGTAAGGCTCTGCTATTGCAAACATCCTCAGCGCTTCTTCCGTCGTCGTTGCTGTCGAGACGGTTATCTCGCCTTTGCTCTCATATTTTCGCAGGCTTCTTTTGATCTGGTATCGGCCACTGCGTGAAAGGCTCTGATCCAGTGAGCTGTTGTTATCCCGAAGCTGAGTAAGATCTAATTTATACGCAATAGAATCCCAAACACACCTTCGTTCAGCCCCTAAACTCAAGGCACCATCAAAAACACCTTTCTCACTAGCTCCAACAACGAAAGTACCGTTGCCAATCACTGAAAGCATCACTTTTGATAACATTGCTGTACGTGTTATTTCTTCATACTGCGGCAGCAACAAGAAATCATTGTACTCGATCCACAGCTGATCCAGTTCGCGATCCCCAGTTCTGTGGAGGTAATAGGTCTTCCTTGGATCAAATGGCAATTTGCTCTTTTTGGCAACAAGAATCCCTAACCCGACTACCTCCCTACCCATTCTGGCTTCGATAAGATAGCTGTCATCAACGCAGCAATCTAACCATGAGCTAATCCATAGCCATGACAAAAAAAATGTTCGGTTGGGCCTGCGCTTCAAGTTGTTGCCATACACTGGCAAGTCTGTCTCTATCTGGATTATAAAAAAAACTTCACAATGCACAGAATTATTACACTGTTCCATGAATGACAACCTCGTCTTAATTCCTGAAAAACCTTCTATTGAGCATAAGCATAGCAGTCAGAAAAAAAATATGAGACCGTAAATAAAAAAAATCAAATTCGGGCAAATCAAGCGTTTCTGGCTATTATAAAAATAGTGGACTTTTTTTTGACGTTCAAGGGAGAAACATGGACAAAACCAACTATTTTAAACCAAGCTTGAGGAGCAACTGGACAACTATCAATGCTGGTTGTTAGCCATACTCTCCCATGGCTAACACTGGCGTGTTACTCCATGTTCATCACCTACATATCATTATTATCTGGTCAGGGCGAAAGTGATATTACCGATCTCAAGCAATACAAAATTCCTCATCTAGATAAGCTACTTCATATTGGGGCATATTGGGTCTATACACTGCTGGCTCTATTTGCATCCAAAATAAAATATAAATGCTGGCTGGTCTGTTGCTTACTGTTGCTACACGGTATTTTTCTTGAGTATCTTCAGATCAAACTGGCAACGGGCGAGAAGCTTCAATACCAGACATCATTGCCAATACCGCTGGAATTATTTTAGGTTATCTTACAGCGCTGATTTATCAACATCACCGGTCTAACCCTCATCACTAAATAATCATATCTGGCTCATCCCTCTTCATCGGTTTAACCTGTATATACTCTTTCGAATTAGATGCGGAACCAGCTTGGAAAAAGGCAAACGCTTTAGGTGCCCTCTCAAATAAAGAATAAGTAAATACCACTGATCACCGAAGTCATTGTGAATGGGGTAAATCGAGCTAAACACTTTACGAAAAGCGGGATCGGTTAAACAGAAAACCAATCGGCCCGGCCTGAACTGCTCATAGAAAGCAACCACATTATCCGGGACATCGAGCTGAAAAATAATGCGACAATAGCGTATGGCATAGAACATACACTCCCCATTACCTAGTGACTGCTGCAACTGTACAAGGTTCTCCCAAAAATCAGGCTGCTGACTGAAATGTTTAATTAGCTGAGCAATATCGAAAAGATCTCTCACACCTTTATGAAACTCACTCTCATAAAAAAAAGGTGTATCGCACTGTGGAGAACCATAGCCTCCGGGCTGAGAGCCTGGCCACCGCTACCATCAGAAAGTATCTGGGTATGAGTAAGCAAGATGGCGGGATCTGGCCCATGGTTTAATATTGTTGGCAATATATTGAAATGTACATCCAGCTCGGTCTGACGATCGAAATGTCGTAAAGGCGGGATCTCTTGTGAGTAGTCCCGGTAAAACTTATCATCATAGTCAGTCAGCTTTTTATGCAGCCAGCCATGCTCCATCAAAGCCTCCTCAGCCATTGCAATCTGCTCTTGCGGAACCAATATATCAATATCATTCATCAGTCGGCCCTGCATATAACTGATATCCGCAAGCTGATAAGCCGCCCCTTTTAAATAGACCCAGCGAATATTGAGCCGGCTGAATAGCTGACTAATATGATGATGCTCTTGTGCCAACAACCTTAACTGATTGGTATAGGTGTATTCAGCAGACAATACATGTCGTTGAAATTCAACCGGGAGCTCAAACCAAATATCGGACTGTTCACAAAGCGGCTTCAGCTGCGCCAACATATTATAATAACGAGCTTCAGCAACAATTTGCGAAAGCTCACGAGGGCTCATTGAGAGTAAAGTGGTGGGGGTCTGAAGAATATCGACCAACTTTAGTGCCGTTATTTTTTTTCATCGATCCCTTCCCTGATTGCCGCTTCGCAATCTGCTAGCTGGTTATATTCAATGTATATTGCACCTGCAGCCTCAACGATCTGCTTGGCACAGGTAAAACCCGTCTGGTTCAGTAAGCCAAAATTAAAGCTATTGGTGATCAGTTCCATCAGAGCTTCGCATTTTTCGACCTGTTCAACATAACACGGCTCGGTCGCAGAATACTTTACAAACACAATGAGCGAAATCGGCGCGCTAATATGAGCTTTAATCACACTGGATTTAGGCGGCTTAACCAAACACACTTTACCCTTGAGAGTATCAGCAATTTCCTCACCGAAGTTCGCGGAAGGCAAGAAACACCGCGCAAGATCAATGGCATTATTTTTCAAATTCATCGGTCTTGCTAGGCCATGAATTTGCCGAGTTTCAGGGCAAATCAACGCTAATTCATCCGATAATAAGCGCCAGCCTTGTGAGACAAGATAAGCACACAGGGTACTTTTCCCCGATCCGAAGGGGCTGAAATGATAATACCTTTACCGTTCTTTTCTAATGTTGCCGCATGGATGATTAAATATTGATGGGCATGATTGGTAATAAGCCAGTTCATTCCCCATTCAAGCATTGCCGGAGCCTGGTTGAGCGGAAGAGGCTTGAAAGGTTCGCGGCCATTAAAATAAAAACGAGCCTGAGGTTTTATCCATCTGCGCCCCAATATTCCCGGAATCATCGATACATGAAAATCGACAAAATGCAATTCAGGGTCAGAAAGCAGATTATCTTGATAATGCGTTTTCAGATAACGCTGAACACTCGGAATTGACGTTTCGACCTCGGTGATGAAGGGGCCGGTTTGCAAATAATATCGCTGCGTAGAAGGGAACATCCTGCTAGTCCTTAGCTGGGCAATAGGATCTGCATCGAGAGTAGCTGTTTGATCAACCCCAACGCAGATTCAGGCCGCTTTTTCACATATCTGTCGACTTCACCTGTGATGCAATCCGCATTACTTAACCGCTCGAGCAACTCTACGACGGAGATATCACATAACATTGACTCAGATGTAAACGGGCTATAGATAACACTTCGAGATTGATGCTTGAAAGTGCAGTGAATGATGGAAAACTCGCTGTTCAGCTCAATATTTCCGGGTAGCTTGTCCTGCATGTGCCTCCCTATATTTATTAACTCCAAAGCTGTAATTGACTGATTAAGTCATGAAAGGATTTTTTTTATCGCAGGGGACTGCTCGTTAACACTGGAATTATTGTTGAGCTCGTCTGCCAACCTTGAGGCTAGCACCATGATCATTTCAATAACGGCACTTTCAATTTGCCGAGTATTATAGGGATAACGGATAATACTCGAGGAAAAAAAAGGCATTTAAATAAGCAGTAACAAGTACCTGATGAAAGTGCCTGGGCCGAAGTACAACATTCACACCTTCACCAGTGTAACTAGACTCCGTGGGTTCCAGTTTAATCGCCAGCTTGAACTGGCCACCACCATGGGCACCCAGTACATGCTTGATTCTCACATCACCGGATTGCTGAACGTTGATCTTAAATTTCCAGCCTTTCATGGGTAGAGTTTGCCAATGATAAAACGGCGAGAGAAAGAGTTGGCTGAAGTATGTACTACCGCTTATTCGGCTATTGTTTAAAGCCTGCCTCAACGGATAGGCACTATCTCCCTTTCGGCTACGAATTACTTGGCTCCAGCGATGGGGGCCAGCAGCATCATTGCTACATAACTGCGGATTTGAGGCATTACCGGACACCATTATGGAGCAGTTTTGCCCACCAGCTCCGCTCCCCCAACCAGCATGACTTTTCAATGAAAACAGGACAGGCGAGATTGCCGCCGAAGTATGAAGAAAACGACGTCGGGAAAAACGGGATTGTTGTTCCATCTCCGGTCGGTCTACAGCTTTATCGGCAGTGTCTCCATCCAGGCCACTATTATCCTGAATAACCGGCTTATCTTGATCCATAATAGTCCCTACCGAAAGTACAACCCCGAATAATTCCAAGTAAAACTTCTACCACATAAACTTACAACAAAAGTAAAGTTCATATCTTTTGGCCTTGCAAGTTTATTTCCGCTGAAGAAACACCGACTCTCTTGCCAAAGTTTCTATCGGACCAAACCATAACTCACCTCACATACCCAAGCTACACCCAAACCGAATCCTATTAATTTTTTTTAGCTTAACTTTTCAATAATCGGAAAAATTCCACGATCACAATACCTTGCCAAATTTGTTCAAAACTCACGCTACATCGACGTTTGAAACATGACAAAAAAGCTGACAAAAGGTGACGTAATTTTGTCCACAATGCATCGAGACCAACACAGCAGCAGCGTGAATAACAATGAAATATCAAAAACTTACAATGAAAACAAGCGCATTGGCTTGCGTATTGCTTCTTACAGCCTGCGGCTCAGGCTCGACCTCACCAACAGGGATCGGCTCTGAACAACCAGGCGGTACACCGGGTATCCCTAGTGAAGGAACACCAACCAATCCGGGTGGCGGTACACCGAGCAACCCCGGCACCGGGATCCCTGACAAACCCACAGTTCCTGTCCCACCGGTACAAAACTCGGTGATAGTCGTTGACGGCAAAACGTTTACGTCCCCAAGCGAAGCCGAGAACGCGATCCAGAATAATAGCCTCGTGCAGTTTGGCAGCGGTGTATTCACCCAGGGGATGACAATCCGTCCAGATAACGTGAAACTCGTCGGTAGCGACGGCACCCACTTCAAAGGCGCACAGGTTCAGAACAAGGCAACTTTTGTGATCGCGGGTGACAATGTCAGCATGGACAATATCGAGTGCAGTGGTGTTAGTGTTCCGAACGAAAATGGTGCCTGTATCAGGCAGGAAGGCAAAGACCTACGACTTAGCGGTGTCTACTTTCACGACAGTGAACAGGGGATCTTAACAGCCAAAAATACCGGCAGTCTGATCATTGAATACAGCACCTTTGAGCGACTAGGAAAGGCAGGATATGCCCACGCGGTTTACAGTGCGAACGATCGCCTTGAGATCCGCTACAGCAAATTTTATCGCTCTAAGGACAACGGCCATGAAATCAAATCCCGGGCGAAGGAAACTCTTATCGAATATAGCGAGATTGCCTCGCTGGATAGCGCAGATAGCCGACTGGTTGATATCTCCAACGGCGGCAAGCTAACAATAAGAAACAGTCTTCTTGAGCAGGGACCAAACACCGCCAACTTCCAGGTAATCGGGTTTGGTATGGAAGGTATCGATCAATCAGTTCCGCAGTCTGTTGAACTGACCAACAACATCATTTTGATGGAAAGACAAAAGGGAAATGTACTATTGGGTCTGCCTTCTGACAGCTCCTCGGTTCAGATTTCTATCACCGGCAATGACCTTATCGGAACGCCGTTCAATGACAAGGCTGAACATAACATTCAGCAGAACAACAATATCTATGACAGCCGTTCAGCTTACGGGCTGGGCGCTTTCCCTGCGCTACCGAGCATCGGTCTCTAAGGCTGACTCGCCGGATAACGGTTTACGCTCAGTATCAACATTACGGTTGCTGCGTTGTGATTAGCGGATTCAACATGAGTTCGCTATCACTCGCAGCCTATCAATCTCAGCCACGGCCTTGCTTCCATATTCCTCAACGAGAAACACTCAACCTCTCCTCCAATCTTCAGGCTTCACTCAACGTTGTTACCCAGAACTCAATTAAGCTTGAGCTGCTACACTCTAGCACAATGACTAGGCTTGGCGCTTAGCCCCCCGGAGAGAGTAAGCATGAAGATTATTGCTTTTGCTGCAAGTACCCATAAAAAAAATCAATCAACAAACAGCTGGTTCACTATGCCTGTGAGCTATTGGATAAGGCGGAGGTTGAAGTCTTGGATCTCAACGATTATGAGTTACCGCTATACAGCCAAGATAAAGAGGAAGAGCTTGGCCATCCACAGCTTGCCAAAGAATTTCTGGCTAAAATCGGCGAGAGCGATGGCGTGCTCATCTCATTCGCCGAGCATAACGGTTCGTATTCCGTCGCCTACAAGAACATTTTTGATTGGTGTTCACGCATTGAACCGAAAGTATTTCAGAGCAAACCCATGGTACTGTTATCCACCTCGCCGGGCTCGATGGGCGGTGCCAGCGTACTGGCCGCAGCCGTACAATCAGCCCCCTACTTTGATGGCATTGTCAAAGCTAGCCTGTCTATACCGAGCTTTTACGATAACTTCGATGCCGAAAAACAAACCCTGAACCATGAAGAACTCAATGAGCAGTTTAAAGATGCCGTCAGTCACTTAAATCACTTCAAATAGCCGTATAATTTTAGAAACAAACAAAATGTTAGCACCATTGTTCAGGCAAAAAAAAGCCACCTCGACAGGTGGCTTGTTTTAGCAATGTTATTTCTTGTTAGCCAATACTGTTAGATTGATAGTTAGCCAACTTGTTTTACGGAGTCAGCAGATACAGGCTGCTTTTGAGCAAACTTGTTTACCCACAGCGATATAGCACCATCACCTGTGATATTACACGCAGTACCAAAACTGTCTTGCGCCATATACAGGGCAATCATCAGTGCCAGCTCGGCTTCGCCAAAGCCAAGCATCGTCGACATTAATCCCAGTGCCGCCATTACGCCGCCGCCCGGGGCACCTGGAGCTGCAATCATGGTAATACCCAGCATCATGATAAACGGCAGCATCTCAATCAAGGATGGCAGAGCAATATGCTGACTTAATGCCATCACCGCCGTCGAGCAGGTGATCAGAGTAATGGTAGAACCAGACAAATGAATAGTGGCACATAGCGGAATGGTGAAATTGGCAATGGAATCATCCACGCCATTGTTCTTGGTCTGTCGCAGGGTAACAGGAATAGTCGCCGCTGAAGACATGGTGCCAATAGCCGTAAAATAGGCCGGTAGCATATTTTTGATCAGCTTAACCGGTGACAAACCCAATGCGACGCCTGTCAAGGTATACTGAATAGTGATCCAAACCCAATGCATCAAGACAGCCAGCGCCAAGACGACACCAAAGGTTTTTAAGGTCGTAAATACTGTTCCCTCTGCAGCCATTTCGGCAAAGATACCGGCAATATAAAACGGTAGCAGCGGAATAATCACTCTCGACAGCAACAGATCAATGATACTGCGACCATCGTCGGCAATTTCTTTAAGCCGAACACTGTTGGTAATGCTGATCCCCAATCCAAATAAGAAGGCGGTTGCCAGCGCAGTCATGACCCCAAACATTGGCGGAATTTCCAAACTGATAAAACTGGTCAGTTTAGCGCCCGCATCGGTAGCTGCTTGATCTGGTGCTGGTAGACCTGCGATCACCGAACTGGCGACAAGAAACGCCAGGCTTCCGGCAAGAACAGTTGAACCGTAAGAAAGCGCGACCGTCTTACCCAATAGGCTACCTGAGTTTTTCGGCAAGCTGGCAATGCCGCTGGTAATGTAGAAAAGAATAATTAAGGGAATGGTAAATCCGATCAGTTGACCACCGAGCAGTTTCACTGTCAGCAGAATGCGGATGACGGCATCTGGGGCAAAAAAATCCGATTAAAATACCGGCAACGATACCGGCAATTAATTTCAGTATTAATTTCATTGAGTTGTTTCCTGATGTGTGTTTGATAGCGGCTAAGCACGTAAATCTGAATGACCCATTGATATGCACTAATTGGCATTATGTTTTTAGAATATGGATATTCTGGAGCATTAATTCAGCCGTAAGGTCTATTTATCATCTTTATACTTGCATGTCACTTTTTTTTGAAAACTTACGGATAGATTTTAGCCTTGATTATAAAAAGCAGTCACACGGAAGGAGTTCTGAACGGAAGGCAGCAACCCAACCAGCACATTGGTAGTGCTGGCCAGTGTTATTATTGATAAGTGGGCCTACACCTATTTAACGTTAGCGGCCATAGGTCGACACAATGTATTGCTCAAACTCGTCGCACATGCCACTGTCGGAGCGCTGGTTGTTGGCTATCTGGCTGGCGCCGTCAACAATATGAATAGTGGCATTGAGCGGAGCTACCTCAGCTCGGGCTCTTGACTGCAACGCCGATATTTTCTTCTGCTCCATTTCCCACGCCTGTTCTGCGGACAAGTTGCACTCGTCTGCCAGGTACTTGGCGTTAAAGCCTTCGCCAGTAAGGTTCAGTATGGTCGCGTTATGGTTAACGCTATTACCGCCATGCCAGTAGTGTTTTGCCAATAGCGGCCCAATCTGCGGGTTATCGGTTAAGTAGCCAAACTTCTCGGTAAAGTATGCCCTTGTCTGATACACCGCCATGTTGGCCAGCAGGTAACCCTGATAAGCGCATGCCGCCTCATCCGACAACAAATGCGGAATAGCCATCAACGGACGCGGGCCGCAAGCCAGTCCAAGGATCTGTTGCTCAGTTGCCCTTGCCAGCTTTGTAACGGCTTCACCACTCAGCTCATAATCACTCAGGCGGTACAATGCCCGTTCAAAATATGGGACAACCAAGATGCTTCTTTCGCCATACGCTCTAAAAGGCTGCTTGCTGTCAATCATCGACTTAATCACGCCATCCGGTACAGCATCACCGTTGGCATCCAGTGCGTACTGCTTCAACCAGTCTGCATCGCTAAGCAAGCTATCACAGAACATTGACTGAGTTTCTGCATACGCCATCGAAGTTGGCGCAAACTCCTGCGAGAAACACGGCGCATTCATCTTCACATTAGAGAAATGCGCGGCATGTCCACCTTCATGAAACAAGGTGTTGATACCGTCATACCCGCTACCAACCTGATCCGGTTTGGCGTTGCTGGTGAAGTTCACCTTGGCTGGTATCCAACGGCCTTGATCATAAAATGACGGAACTGGGCCATGACAGAAACCATTTTGGTATTTACCTTTACGATCAAGAAGATCCAGCGTCAATTCAGCGTCAGAATACTCAATATTCAAACGACCAAATGATTCAACCAGCGCCGCAACGACTGTGAAAACGGGACATAGGGATCCAAGTCACGCATTGCATCCCCAGAAAACGAGAACACAAAATTATATCCTTTCAACGATTGCTCACCCTTAGCGTCGGCCAACTGATCCAAGCTGCTTAGATGGCTATCTCTTGTTCTCGCTTCAAAATCATCAAGAATCGTAAACAGCTCTGTCGTCGTCATCTGCTCAGTTTTGACAACAGAGTAATCAAAGAAGTTGTCATACCCTAACGACCGTGCAAACTCGTTGCGCAGCTTTACCAACTCTAAAAAGCCGTTTTCAAGTAGCCACTGTTCTAAGTCGAGCAAAGCCTGATGCGAGGAGCGGCGAACACTTTCATTACTACTAGTACGAATATTGGCAGCAAGAACAGGCAACGATCCTTCCGCTTCGTTTCCGTCTTCCTCGACATATTTCATCACATGGTTTTGTTTTTTTTCTCAAACAAATCCGCTTCGAATTTAATCAGTTTTGCTTTTAGCTTCTGCGCCTGCTCTGATTCCAGCGCATGAGCCCGAAAAGTATTCAACCAGCCATTTAGTCCGATCAAGGTTTGCGTTTTTTTTCATCAGAGTCAGCGAGTAACTCGACAGCCTCGATCTGCTTTCTCAGCTCGGTGATCTGGGCTGGAGAACTTAGGAATGCCGCCCATTCCGTCTCTGCTTGTGTCGATCCCTCATGGTCATCACTAGTTCCCATGTAGGTTTCCCAAAAGAAATCTTCTTTGGCTCGATGCAAAGATAAATAGCGCTGGTTCAATGAATCAAGAAAAGCTATTGCTGTCATTTTCGTCCCTATAAATGTAAGTGACTGATTAGGTTCTTTTTATCTTTCATTCAATGATAATACAATCATAATAGCTCGCAACATCAGCCGTCATTTATTGCAATAATTATTAATATGGTTTCGATTAGCTAAAATCTGCGTCATTTACATTGTAAATTCATTTCTCCGATACATTCAGCCCCTCTTAAGCCACATCGGCATATTATTTTACATGAAAATGATAGTAAGCCATCAAGTGATGGCCTTATGAAACAACCCTGCGACAACCTTGATAGCAGATCGCTGCTACGTTTATATCTCGAACAGGTCAATATTTGACCACGTTCGTCTACAAGCGCGGAGGAAACACATGAAAAAAAAGTTATAGCAGTACTTTGCATTGCCTTTTCTGGTATTGTCTTTTCTGGCTTAGCCTTTGCCGAAATGGGAGGAGGCAGCAGAGTAACCGTTCCTCATATTATCTGTATGCAAGATGGTAAAATGATCAGTACCACAGCGATCCCGGTTACCGAATGCAATAAACTCAAAGCGGAAAAAGCAGACAACAAATAACCAACCGATTAATCCGCTCATCTCCTCAAGGCCGGCATTTCGCTGGCCTTTTCTATTCACCCTCGGTGAATTACCTCTTTATAACAAAAACATACAAAGATCATATGTCGAATAGCCATCTATTCGTGCTATATATGAACGGCGTTCATTATTAACGAAAACCAATAAGTCATGGGCGCAACTTGTTTATTCTTAAAACGACCAACAAGGATTATGTCATGAGACCATTCGCGCGCTGTTCATTACTTGCCGCACTCATTTCCAGTTCGCTATCACCGGCCTTTGCCTCCGGTAGCCAATCACTTTCCGCCCCCAATACTGATAGCCCCTCTGGTTGCGCAATACCGCCTTATCACCAGATGGAAAGCAACTCGCATTTACCTATCAGAGCCGTATCTACTTGGCATCCAGTGACGGCGGTAATGCACGAGCAATAACCAATGGTGAGTTCTACCCTCATGCCTTGATTTGGTCACCTGACAATACGACACTGGCTTTTGCCGCCAACCCATACGGAAATGATGATGTTTTCACTGTTTCCTTAAAGACAGGTGAAATGACCCGTCTCACCTATCACTCTTCAGCCGATATCCCGACAGCCTTTACCGACAACGGCGATACGGTTCTATTCAACACCACACGTTTAGCCGCTGATACGCAAGATTTTTACAGCCTGCCAGTTTATGCATTCGGGACCAAAGGCAACCAGCTTTACCAGATTGGAACAAAACAAAAAGCCGCGCAGGCTTTATTACCGATCCCGGCCAAATCTGCAGTCTGGAACAATAAGAAAACACAACTGCTCTATAACTCCCCACACAAAGATCAGTTATTTAGAAAACATCAAACATCTTTTGCCGTTCCCAGCATTTGGCTATTTGATGCACCGACAGGTAAGCACCGACAGCTGACAGAAAACAAAGTCGCTGCACAACGCCCGCTTTGGAACAGTGACAACAGCGGCTTTTACTTTCTGAGCGAACGCAGCGGCAGCTTCAATGTCTGGTATTACGACCTAAGCACCGAGCAAGAAACCCAGATCACAACCTTAACCGACCACCCCGTCCGTCACCTGTCGGCATCGGAAAATGGCGACTTGGCTTTTTCCTATAACGGCGAGCTGTATCGGTTAGAAAAAAAACCAAACAACGCCGAAGAAACTTGATATTAATATCAATAGCTACGCTGTCACGCCAAGCCAGTTCTTCCATAGCGATACCGCAACTCGCTTTATGCCTTCCGCTTTTGATGCCGACGAGGTGCTATTCAGCACCTATGGTGACATCTATGCCATGAATACAAAGACCGAAAAGGTCAAAAAAAACTGACCCAGTCAGCCTCTGAAGAAAAACAAATGGTCTTTACCCCTGATGGGTATGGCGTGATGTATTCAGCCATGCGTAATGGACGATGGGGGTTATACCAAGCTCGCTCCTCCAGCGAGGAAGAAATGTTGTCCAATGCACCAGCAGTCAATGAGCAGCCTTTCTTGGTTCTGCCTGATCACGATGTCTCGCAGCCAGTTTACTCGCCTGACGGGCTCAAGCTTGCCTTTGTTATTGACGGCCGTGCATTACATGTGGTTGACCTTGAAACCTACGACACAAATTCCCCCGAGCCATCTTGGCTCAGCACCGTACCGTCACTGCTATCGACCCAAAATGATACCGAGACCAAGGCCAACTCACGGCCAAACACAGGCAAGGAGCTGATTGCCGCTGACATGGTAAGCGAGTCAAACCGTCTTGAATTTGTATGGTCACCCGACTCCACTCAGCTGGCAGTTCACCTTTCGCCGCGTCCCTATGTAGAGCAGATCTATGTTGTCGATGCCGAAGGTAAAAATCCCGCAGTGAATGTCTCTCAGAGCGGATTCTATAATGGTAAGCCCAAGTGGAGTCAAGACAACCGCATACTCACTTGGACAACCTCGAAATTTGGCTTGAAAACCGCCGATGGCGAAGACTGGGATGAAACCGTCACCGGTATTTTCACCAATAGCAGCGCGATGAAAGATTTTAAGGATGATCGAGAAGTGCCGGAAGAGGTCGAAAGCTATCCATTTTCGGCCAGCAACATCGAATATCGCGATGCGTTTCATCTGCCTTTTTCCAGTGCCGTACTAGAAACACACTTGCTGGGTGATCAACTGCTGGTGGTTGACATGGTTGCTTCACCTTCCGGCGACGAAACCACTCGCGGTTTTATTTACAACCTTCGAACCGAAGAGTCTCATACCGTATTTACCGACCAACCAATGGCAACCGATGTCTATATCACGGCAAACCAAAATTATGTCTACCTTCTGGCTGAAGGTGAAGTATTCGAAGTGGATACGGCCACAGGAGAGTCAATCAGTTTACCTATCGAGCTACCCGTTGATTATCAAGAAGCGCCAAGAAAACTGGCGGCGTACCAGCAGTTCGTAAGACAAACGCAGGATCTGTATTATCGCCCCGACATGGATAATGTCGACTGGGCATTCTACAGCGAAAACTACCAAGCTTTCTTCCGCACATCAATAACAACCGTGACTTTGTCAATGTGCTCAAAGAGCTTAGCGGGGAGCTAAATGCTTCTCACACTGGCGCCTATGCAGAGCCGGCCTATACGATGCGAGAAGATGCAACCGCGGAACTCGGGCTGATATTCAATCAGCATATAGCCCCGACCTCACAGCCGTCAGACTCCGGACGTGAAAACAAGCAAAATCAGACCGATGGGTTGATTATTAGCGATATTCTGCCGGGTGGCCCGTCAGATAATGATGCCAACAAGCTCCAGCCAGGCGATCGTCTTGTTGCCGTAAACAACATACCGGTTCAAACCCTGGCAGAACTTGCCATTGCACTAAACAACAAGGCCGATGAACCTGTTGCGCTGACACTGCAACGCAATAGCGAGAACAGCTGGCAGCAACGTATTACTCCCGTTGACCGCTACGAGGCCTATTCGCTAATTCTGAAACGCTGGGAGATCGCCCGCCGAAACTATGTCACGCAGAAAACCAACGGCAAAGTAGGTTATGTCTACCTACCAGATATGAGCAATGAAACTTTTCTGCACCTCCGTTCTGAAGCTCTGGGCCGGTTAAGAAATGCCGAGGCACTGATTGTCGATGTCCGCTTTAATGGCGGCGGTTTTCTGGCTGATACGCTCATCGAGTTCCTAACAGCGCGTAAAGTGGCCGATGTTGTCCCTCATATAGGCCAAGCGGCGTCGGATGCCAGCCGTCGTAGTTGGCTAAAACCATCCGTGGTCATCGCTAACTCGGGATCATATTCAGAAGCTTCTGCCTTTAGCCAGTACTACAAAGATCTCAATGTAGGGCCGATTATCGGTGAGCCGGTTCCGGGCACTGGCACAACGGTAATGGGCGTGGAGTCTCAGGTCTATCAGGGCGTGGGTTATATGTTCCCCTATCAACCGCTACGAACTGTTGACGGAAAGTTGTATGAAAACCTCGAGCTTCAGCCTGATGTTACCGTGTTCAATACTCCATCCGAGGTCGCAACCGGCAAGGACAGCCAGCTCGATGCCGCTATTGAAGAGGCGCTCAAGAACATATAAAAAAAACCGAGTACTGTCATCCGTTCATGTGAAGAACGCAGCGGAGCCTAAACGATACGATACAAAGCCGGACGCTGCGCCGGCTTTGTTGTTTTCGTTATGTCACGATGTACGTTAATTTAAGCTAAGGCTTATTTTTCATGGGAGAGTGGCATGATCCTCTTATCATTAGAAATCAAGCACTTTCAATAATCACGAGTATAATTGTACATTCAAAAATAAAGATCTATCGTTATTTTAGATTCACATTATATATTTGAGATGAAAAGATGATTTTAGATTTAGGCTTTCGCGGCATGTTGGGCATAAATAGATACCTTCGAATTGGGAATACTATTCGTATGCCAAGATCAATTCCAGCAGTTACAACTATTAACCATGACGACGAAGTTGATCCTGCAGCTGTAGGAATGACGACTGATGGTGTTGAATCAATTTGGCGTTCAGTCGAAGAAATTTATAAAACAGCTACTCATCCAGGTATTTCATTGTGCTTTCGTCGACGAGGTAAAATAATCCTGCATAGGGGTATTGGCCATGCCAGAGGCAATGGTCCTCGCTCGCCTAGACGAGAAAATAAAGTACTCATGCAACCGGAGACACCCGTATGCTATTTTTCAGGTTCAAAAGCTGTAACCGCATTTTTAATACACCTTCTTAATGAAGACAAGCTAATTAATTTACATGACACTATCAGCTATTATTTTCCTGAGTTTGGCCTGCATGGTAAGAAAAACATTAATATTCACCAAGTATTATCCCATCGTAGTGGCATACCTGGACTGCTCGAAAGTATTCCGATTGAATCACTTTCGGACAATGATGAAGTTTGGAGACTCTTATGTGGGACAGAAATATCTTCGAATCATAAGGGAAATCTAGCTTATCATGCATTAACCGGGGGGTATATTTTAGAGCGTATTATCAATAAAGTAACCGATATGGATATTCAGCAGTTTTTGGATGAACGAGTGCGAAAGCCAATGAATATGAAGTATTTTAGATATGGTATCGCGCCTGAACAAGCAACGAGTATAGCTACCAACTATACCACAGGACTCAAGCCTATGTTTCCTGTTTCGAGCCTGATCAAACGAGCATTAGGTGGCCCTATTAAATTGGTCACAGAAGTGAGTAATACCCCTCTTTTTAATAATGCCGTTATACCAGCCGGAAACCTCACGGGCACAGCAGAAGAGATGAGCCGTTTTTTTTCAAATGCTATTGAATGATGGTGTTTGGGAGGGGAAACAAATCTGCCAACCAATGACGGTTCGGCATTTGACACAAGAATTTTGTTCCGCTCAATTTGATCGAACACTGATGTTTCCGATGCGATATAGCGCAGGTTTAATGATAGGGGGTGAACCTTTTGGCTTATGGGGAAGGCATAGTTCATCCGCATTTGGTCACATTGGGTTGATTAATAAGTTTTTTTTGGGCAGATCCGGACAGAGATATTTCCGTTTCACTGCTTACGACGGGAATGCCAATTATAGCCAATAATATCCTCCCTTAATAAATTTGATGATGAGCATTAATCGGCATTGCCCAATAGATAATACTGAATGACACTACCTATGATGGGCGAGTTTATACCGCATAATCAACCATTCATTATGTATAAATGTTTATTATCGGTGAAATGACTTTCAGGCTTACCCACATTAGTAACTCAGCTCAAATACCACTGAGCCGCTATCGACCTCGATGGCCTGATCATCAATCACCTCGCCACCAGCCTCGACCGAAATGCTGAAATCTTCGGTGGCGTTAAATTTCAAACCAGCACCAAACTCAGTCGGATCGATTTGGTTTTTATCTTGATAGACACTATCTTTATCCACCATCGTATTGCCAACAGGCCTGTTGCCTCCACCAATAAACTCAAGCTTCTGCTCCGATGCCGCCTTATCAACGAAGACCTCACCCAACTCCCGTTCTTCTGCCAGCGTGACCAAAGAGAACAGCAAAGCCGTAACCACTAAACCAATACGCACCTTTATCCTCCTTCTCCCACTGAATCCACCAAGCAATGTTAAGCTTACTCCTTAAATAACCTAACACGAAAAGAAAAACAGTCTAGTCCCTTGCTAAGTTATGAACCAAGAAACCGTTCCTAATCCACTCAATTACGCGTACGCTTATAACAACGGTATTTGCGACAGGATCCCAATAATGTCAGTCACCCAGCCATTCGAAATCGCCCAACTCGGCAACCCTATCCTGCGCCAGCTGGCAGCTCCGCTGACTCCGAGTCAATTCAAGGAATATGCGCCGTTCTTTGCCGCACTGGAGAAAAAGATGCTGGATCACAATGGCGTCGGTATTGCCGCGCCACAGGTCAGCGAGTCTGTCCGTGCGTTTATCGTTGCTTCCAGCCCCAATGCGCGCTACCCCAATGCTCCTCTCATGGAGCCAACCCTGATGCTTAACCCCGAGCTTATCTGGTCGAGCAAAGAAACAGAGAAAGACTGGGAAGGCTGCCTGAGTATTCCCGGCATGCGAGCGAAGGTGAACCGCCACAAGAAAATTGAAGTGCGCTATACCACCTCGCGGGACAAGAGGTGAAAGCCAATATGGAAGGATTCATTGCCCGAATCTTCCAACATGAGCTGGATCATCTCAACGGGATCGTATTTCTCGACCGGGCTGAAAAACATGATTACGCCACCGAGGCTGAATTTATCAAGATCATCAGCTAGGTTTACTTGGGTATACACCTTTGCAAACGCTTTAAGCATATAACTGCAACCAGTTAATAAAGGGGTAAGCTATGTCCGACCATACCTACAAACTGATAGAGCTGGTAGGCTCGTCTCCGAACGGAGTGGAAGATGCCGTCAATTCAGCCCTAAGCAAAGCTAATAGCAGTATTAACAACATGCGATGGTTCGAAGTCTGCGATATTCGAGGCAATATCGAGAAAGGGCAAGTCGACCACTGGCAGGTAACAGTGAAAGTTGGCTTCACCCTCAAAGAAGAGTAATTATTTTCTTTCGTTTCATTAATCAAATGGGCTGGCTACCTTATTCTGTGGGCGTAGCCATTTCCGAATCCGCAACCCATTTACTATCGAGGGGAAGAATGACGATGTCATTTTTACCCTCAATAATGTCAAATATGCCACTCACGCTCGATTATCGTTATTGCCATACTGTCTGCCGTCACCTCAATACAACCATATACGGGAGAACACTATGACTCAGCAATCCGACAAAGCCCTTATCATTATCGATCCACAGAATGACTATTTCCCAGAGGGAAAATTTCCGTTATGGAACACCGATAATACGCTGGAAGAAATCAAAAAGGCGATTGAGAGCGCCAGACAACAAGAAATGCCGATCGTCCTTGTCCAACACATTGCCAGCAGCGATGTGAGTGTTGCACCTTTTTTTTAACGAAGGAACAGAAGGCGCAGCGATCCACCCGGAAATAACAGCAACCGCGCCAGATGCCATCATAGTTACCAAAACCTTTGCCGACAGCTTTGAGCAAACCAACCTGGACCAGGTATTGAGCGAACAAGGTATTAACACGCTGTTGCTGTGCGGTATGATGACCCAAACTGCGTTACCCACACGGCAATATCTAAGCAGGCAGAAAAATACCAGGTCGTCGTACTGGCAGATTGCTGCACCACTGTCGACGAGATGATCCACAATATTGCCTTGAATGCGATTTCGCCACGGGTAGCACTCTTACCTGCTAAACAGGCTATATAGCCTGTTTCAAGCCAGTATACCCATATAAATAAGTGCTTTTTATAGGTGACGGGGTAAAAAAAATTCACCCCGTAAAATCTATTGAAACAAATTCAGTCCATGACGGTTCAACACCTCAGTCAAATCATCGATACAATCCTTTGGTGCATTTTTAATGTCAATTTGAATACGGCCAGCCTTAAGACTGGCTTTAACTAATGAGCCATTAGCTAATTCTCTGTATTTTTGGCTAGAAGACGTGTTGTCATTTCCTGTAACAAACACTTCTATCAATGCATTTATAACCAAAGAGTTTGCAGATTGAGCATTAGACGACTCTGATATTTCACTATCGAGAAATCGAATAGCACTCTCGCAATCTTCCTTTTTTTTGTGAGCAACTGAGGTTGGGTTAATGGACGTAACGATTTATCAAGTTTTGAAATTAAGTCTTTACCTAAATCAGAAGGACTCGGTATCAGGCTAATAATCCATGGAGGCAAAGCAGCCGCTTTAAGTCCAATACTAACCGTTGCTACATTTATTCCACTCTCCTTAGCTAAGGCTGAAGCATTTTTGTATATTTTATTATCTAGCAACTTCTTCCATTCCATTCCTCGCTCGATCAGCGATAATGGTTTAAACAGATTTGTATCATTTGATAGCTGAGAAGCAGTCGCATGATCAATTCTTCCTTCACAAACATAAATCGAGAATGGTTTACCGGCTAAATAACATGCCATTCTTCTCTGTGAACCATCAATTATCTCGATGTTACCTTCAGGCCCTATTTGCCCAATTGCTGGATATACCTGACCTTTATCTCGAATCCTTACTGTTAGTTCCTTTACTGACAATTCATTTACAAAACGTTGATCTCGTTGATTTTCCTTTGTGACAGTCGTTTTCTCTAACACATCGCTAGGAGCTATCTCTACCAATCTAAATTCAACTTTCTTGTCGTTGACATACAGAAAAACACTAGATTGCCGAGATTTAAGTATCTCGCTAGTTGTATCCTTCATATTATTCGCTGAGATCTTCACTTTTTCATCAGCTTTTATCTTCTTAAAACCCTTTTTATCAGAAGGTTCTTGATGTTTTTTTTTCCATCACAGCTTTCCTGGCTCAACTTATACTAATTAAAACAATAAGTTACATATGTAAGTAATAACAATTAGCTCTCCTTGAGTTTGCTAAAGCATTCTTTAAATTATGACTGAGAGTGTTATCATTTAATGATTGGCAATGGTTCCAGAAATCTTCACGCTGTACTATTATAATTATCGAATACACTTTCATACCAACCAGTAATCATAATCTGAGTTGTTCAGCGTCTAGTCTTACACTCATTGGCACTCATTCGTTTTATGTGTTCACCCATAAAATCGAAACCAAAACTTATATAGTTTATATCAGAACCTATAAAATAATTTTATACTGATATGGCATCATCTATCCAGAGATAATTGTTATATTTAGCAAAGAAATATTATTCTCACATTTGAGAATATATT
>LLEN01000018.1_pt1 | contig 33461 bp, 29 predicted proteins | sample 595881 | NCBI WGS metagenome assembly LLEN01 (sample SAMN02919314, study PRJNA255460) | bioreactor metagenome | biome: chemostat; feature: culture 2012_10.3; material: sediment; isolation source: day86 10degC chemostat 2012 inoculated with Wadden Sea sediment taken from... | place: Germany: Bremen ...
CCGCAAAATATCACTTCACGGAGAGTTATAGGCACTAAGAGAATTTGTGAAACCTTCGGGAAATACCCGACATGTCGATTGTAAAGATACAGGGTGGTTAGAGGCTTAGCCGATACTTCGCCAACCCAAAGAAGGCTTCTATTGAAAAAAAATAGATATATCAAATTAAAATGATAACTATTAACATTAAGGTCAGCAGAACAATTTCAGCCTTTTAACAAAGACTTACCACGACGATATGACAAGAACTACGATTAACATCAATACTGAAAACATCTCTAGTGGAAGCCAAAGCCCATTGTTGAATGTCGACAAACAGCAAAACCTACCAGAAAGTGTCTTTAATACTGCTTCCGAAAGCTACGAAACGCTTAAATTTGATAAATCGGAGCTGAACATATCTACCTACTCCTTTATCGGGATGCAAATCGTTATTTTCGAAGGCATCATTCATCAAGAAATTGAAATTCCCATCCAAGATAATGGCGAGTATTTATCACTGGCTTTTGTCAAAAATGGTACCGTCACGACAAAGTCCCACCAATGTGATTATGAAAATATCGCCACTCCCGGAACAGCCAACCTTTGCAGTCACAAGAGCTTCGAGGGTACTGCGTTTCTTGCTCCGACAAAGCATTTACAAATTGTTTCTATATGCTTGCCTAAAGGATACCTAACCGAGTTCGAAACGCTTATTTCGCATTGCAACAGCTTAAAAGCACATGGCTATATGCATATTTCCATGACCAATAATTTACCCATGCAAGAATGTGTAGATATGTTATTAAGCCCTCCTGTTACAGGAAATGTTAAACAGGTGTTCCTTAAGGGCAAGGCATACGAGCTCATTTCTTTGAGCATACAATCTATGTTTAGTCAGCCAATACCGTCGAACGGTATCAGCGATAAAGAAAGACACAGAGCATATCGAGCAAGAGATATTCTCGAAGATTCTTTACTCAACCCGCCAAAGTTACGAGCTCTTGCCCATTTAGTCGGTACAAACGATTGCAAGCTTAAAAAAAAGACTTTAAAACTGTTTTTAATACAAGCCCTTATGCCTACGTAATTAAAAGACGCATGGAAAAAGCATATCAACATATTATTACCAGCGACATGGCAATCACAACAATTGCCCAAAACCTTGGTTATAACAACGCAAGTCATTTTTCATCCACATTCTATAAACACTACGGCGTTAAACCACGAGATTTAAAGCACCTGCGCAAGCACAGCTAAAAGTAATGATATTCTGCGCCTTAACAAGTGACTCTAAAGGTTGTCCTGCCAAGTAGAGGATACGAGACAGGACGTGAGCAATTTGATTAGCTGTTCTCGCGACATGCCAATTTTTAACTCTTTGCTGGGTTTGCCACATCGAGCTATAGCGGCCAGGGTTGGCGATAAGTTCGTTGTGTATACCCTGCTCGACGAGCCGACCATCCTCCACCACTACAATATTGCTGGCAGAGGCGACTGTCGACAAACGATGAGCGATCACAATAACCGTTTTATCCTTAATTAATGTGTCAATCGCCGCTTGAACAGCAACCTCACTCTCAGTATCAAGAGCCGCCGTTGGTTCGTCTAAAACAAGAATTGGCGCATTTTTCAAGATCGCTCTTGCGATACTGATACGCTGGCGCTCTCCTCCAGACAACCTAGATCCAATGTCGCCGACATGGGTTAGATAACCTTGAGGAAAACGAGTAATAAACGCATGGCAATTAGCGGCTTTTGCCGCTTGTTGCACTTCCAAGTCGCTTGCTTCAGGCCGAGCCATTCGAATGTTCGCCAAAATCGTATCATCAAAAAGGTAAACATCCTGAAAGACCACTGAGACTATACTATTCAGCGTTTCTGGCGGAATAGCTCGAATATCAACGCCACCGATCTTCACCGTTCCTGTTTGAGGATCAGCATAACGCATCAACAATCGCGTAACCGTCGTTTTCCCGGCCCCAGAAGGTCCAACCAGCGCTGTCATGCTCCGTGCCGGAATCGTCAGGTTGAAACCTATCAAATTTGGCTGACTCGAACCTTGATATGAAAAGTCCACCAGCTCAAAACTAATGTCGTAACGTTGTGGATGTTGCTCTGGCAGCTGCGGCAGTTCCGGCACCATCAATAACGCTTCAATACGCAACAAAGAAGCTTCCACTAAGTGAATAATCTTGGTGTAGTTAATAAATGAAGCCAATGGTTCAGCATATCTAACTATCACAACTAACAACGCGGCCAAAACGGCAAGATCTGTCTCACGCTGCACTACCCAGTATGCCCCGCAACCAAAAACAATTAACAACCCCAGCTCAAATACACTAGAAATTAATAAGTTTGGCTTAGTGCCTTTCTCTTGTCCCTCTGTTTGTACCTTCTCAAGGTAAGCCAGGCTTTCTTGAAGCCTTTGCGCCTTTTCACCCGCACATCCTGTTGAGCGCATCACTTGTATACCTTGTGTGTACTCAAGAACATTAGCATTCAACTGCTGGTGAGCATCGACATAATTACTAATTCCCGAGTTAAAACGCGGTGCCAACCAACGGTACAATGGAATTAAAGTCGGGAATATTAACATCAGCAACATCCCGAGACGCCAGTCGTAGTAAAGTGTGCACACTGCTACAATCAATGGGCACAACAAGGCATTCAGCAACATGTTGGCAATTGTCAGGGTATAAGCCATATTTTCATCAACATTACCCAGCAGTGTTGCATTTACCTCACCAGCACGCTTGTCTTTCAGACTCTCTAATGGAACCTCTCGGAGCTTTTCACCTAAGCGAGTTCGTAACTGATGAGAATTTTTCGCCATATCACCCCGAAAATCAAACCCTTGCGATCCCCATCTCGCCACCAAACTCAAGAGTGTCAATAGCGTCATCACGACAAGCCACAGCACCACTGCCTGAGCGTCTTGAAGAGTAAAAATGGCGACGAACATAGGAAGTATGCATGCTAACGCCCCTCCTTGGAGCACAGCCGCCGCTATCAACAACCACATACTACGTTTTAGTTTGGGTCCATAGCTGCCACTAATAACAATCAGCCGCTGCCATATCTCCCACCATGTAAGTGAACGAGAAGGCTGGATCGCATTAGCATTCTGTTCAAGTTGATCTGCATGACTCATCGCATTTCTCCCTTGAGCTGATTGTCTGATACTGCTGATATTTCGCTAACCAGCCGCTGTTCAGGTATTGCGTTAATGTTACCGTCTTTTCTGGATAACTCCTCTTGATTCAGAGCCCAAGACTGAGCCTGCTCATAGCTATCCCACAGACGGCATAAGTGCCTTTATTTAGGATTAAATCATTGTGTTGACCAGATTCAACAAGGCTTCCGTCATCAAAGACAAGGATTTGATCTGCATCTTTTATTGTGGTCAGGCGGTGGCAACCATGATGACAGTTTTACCTTTCATTAATGCTGCCAGCGCTTCAACAATGGCGGCTTCATTTTCTGGGTCGGCAAATGCTGTAGCTTCATCAAGCACGAGAATGGGGCGATCCTGCAGAACTGCTCTCGCTATTGTAATGCGCTGCTTTTGACCTCCTGAAAGAAAGGTCCCTCGCTCACCAGCACAGGTCTCGTAACCATTTGGCAATTGCATGATAAACTCATGAGCCTGAGCAACTTTTGCCGCCTCAATCACGTCTTGCATTGTTGCGCTCGGATTACCGAGACGAATATTATCCGCGACACTTTCGGCAAACAAAAAGGTATCTTGAAAGACAAAAGCGACATACTTCATTAGGCTTTCCGAAGTCAGATCTCTTACATCCACTCCTCCAACCGTTATTGCACCTTGGCTTACATCCCAAAAGCGTGGCAACAAACGAGCTATCGTTGTTTTTCCAGCCCCCGACGCTCCAACCAGAGCAGTAATGGTCCCATCAGCAACAGTAAAACTGACATCTCGTAACACATAATCACTCACTTCATCATAGCGAAAGCTTATGTTGTCAAAACAAATATCATGCCCTTGCGGCACACTTTCATGCTCCGGCTGAGAAAGCGTTTTTTTTCACCTAATACCTCATTGATTCGAGCAATGCTTATCTTCGCTTTGCCTATAAGATGTTGTAAAGAAATCAAAGGCATCATTGATTCAGCCATACCCGTACCTATGAGTAAGGTGGCTAACCAAGTGGAGAACTCGAGATCATGGTGCCAAAAAAAAGCCATGCTCCACTCCAGAGCAACAACACAAGCGTCGGCATTGGGTTCAGTAAGGCAATAGAGAAACGAGAAGAAAAACTGACACTCTGATACCAAGTCACGACGACTTCTCGGTAAGCTTCCAACGCTTGGTAATAACGACCAAATGTGCTGCTTCCCGTATCAAATGTTCGTACCACTGGCATCGCCTGTACATATTCAACAACGGCAGCACTAACTTGTTCTCGAGTTTCCATATAGCGCTTTGAAAGATCACCATGATCCTTCCTTGCAACGCCAAGAACAATAAACCCTGATATCAGCAGCCCTACCGTTACAGCCGCTAGCCGCCAGTCAAGTATCAACAAGCCAAGTAACGTCATGATTGGCGCTGCGTACGCTCGAGCATAGAGCGGCGTACTATCTGCGACGAACACATGAAGTTCTTTGACATCATCTTGGATAACTTTACTGAGCTTACTCGCACCAGTTTGCTGGATGTACCCCATAGAAACGTGTGCAAGATGCTCACTTAGCTGGGTACGGAGAATCGTTTCCAAACGAAATGCAGCACGGTGCGACTTCGCGAAAGAACGCAGCCTAAGCACATAAGCAATGACCGTAAAGCAGACTGCCGCTAAGATCTCACGACTCGGCCAAGCTTGATCTGTTTCTATCATCGCTCGAATAGCAAGCGCCAGCGCAAACAAGCTAGCTAACACCGATAACGAGCTCAACACCGATAACGCCATCGCAAACCTTATCTGCCTTTCACTGGCGACATAATTTGCCAATCATCTTGAGTTGATTGTTGTTTATTCACACAAACAGTCCTTATAAATTGCGAATCGTTATAACAAGCATTATTTAAATCCTTATTTGGTTATTGCGCGGCGGGTTGTTTCGGCTGCTCAGGTATACTTTTCCAACGCATCACCACCAAGACACAAAACAGTCCTAGTAATAATGCAAAAAGCTGGAAAGGTAACTCGCTTTTATCTGATATAACAGCGCCGAAAGCAGAGGACCTACCACATAACCACCAGCCTGAGTCCCTGCAGCAAGACCTGAGGCTGCTCCTAATTCATCTCTTGCAACAGCTAAAGTCACCGCAGTATTAAAGCCGGTAGTCATCATTCCAACTGATACACCAAACAATACGAAAAGAGCGTGCATCTGCCATAGCTGGTCAGGCAGAGCCATCAGGAAGAAGGCACTAGCTCCGGCAATCAGACCAATTGCAATTTGAGTTGCAGGAGATAAACGCATTCGGCCGACTATCAACAGCTGTGTAAAAATAGTGGCAACCGCTGAGCACACAAATCCAATACTCGTTTGTGCCGAAGCATGTTCCGGGCCGAGCTGGAACAAGTCCTGATACCTGAATGCAGTAACCTGCATCAACCCGGAGAAAGCAATAAAATATGCCAAACCAGTAAGCAGCAAAAAGAAAATACGCGAATCAGTTGGCTTCAGTTTAACTTTGCTTTTACTGACTGACTTTGTCTTTCCTTCAGGCATAATAACAAGAACAAGTACACCTGCTACGGCTGAAATAACGGCTGAAACATACAAAGGCAGGGTAATAGATAAAACCACCAACAGCGAGGCTATCCCTGGCCCGCCTATCATCCCGATACCATATGCAGCTTGGATAGAAGCCATTGCCGATGAGCGGTTCTCTTCACCAGTAGACTCCGCAATCGTAGCCTGGACTGCAGGAAAGACCCCGCTAGACAATAGCGCATAAAACAAGCGTGCTATTGCCATAAAGAAGAAAGCCGAGGTCGCAGTAATAACACCGAATCGACCTAGGTCGCCAAACAACCCAAACAAACCGGTAGAAGCCGCGTAACCAAGAAAACCAAAAGCAATGATCTTCTTTCGACCCCACTCATCACTTTTTCTCCCCCAATAAGGGGCAGAAACCATGAAAGCAAGCGCTGCTGAGGTGAAAATCAACGCTACTTGATAATCGGGCATTCCTATCTGTCGCCCAAGCGGCGGTAACACAGAAAAAAAATGATGGATTGCCCGGCCCCGACAGTCGCGAGCCCGCACAGTAATATCCATGTCGTTATTTTAGGCATAGCTGATACCTTACTCTTGAAGTCAAACAGGTATTAGAAATCTACAGACAGACCCAAACCGAGGGTTCTTGGTTGGCCCGCTCCTGCAATAGGTGCTGGTCCAGGGAAAGGCAAGGCATAGTAGTTGGTAACATACGATTCATCCAACAAGTTTGAACCGAAGATATAAATGGTATATTTATCAACTTTATAGCCGAGGTGAGCATCAACTAAACCGTAACCATCAATTTTTAAAGTATTGGCTGCATCAGTATAAGTTGATGAACGATAGTTATAAGTAAGATGTCCATATAGACCTTGATAGCCGTCGTAATTCAACGAAAGCGCAGATGTAAACTGGGGAGCATTTGCCATTCGTTTACCGGCAAACTCACTGGTTTTATATTCAGCTTTGTTCAAACCGGTTACACTAGTAAGCGACCATTCCATATTAATGAACCAGTTAATATCAAATTCAGCACCATAACTACGGGCTTTATCTACATTGAAAAATGAAATTTGATTCAATGCGCTAATACTCCGCCCATGAGCATCTTTGATATCTAAATAGAATAGGTTTAAATCTAAATTAAGCTGATTTTCGAACCAGGATGATTTCACCCCTAACTCATAATCAATAGTTTCTTGTGGGTCATATTTCGCGTTATCGGGATTGAGTTCAGTAAAGTTGAAACCTCCGGATTGATAACCTTTCGAAACGCTACCGTAAAACAAATTGTCACGGCCTAGCTGATAGCCAAATGCACCTTCGGCAACCATACATCCCACGATGCACTTCGGTTATACTGACTAGCCATTTCCATACCCGAAATTACGTTACTAGTCGATGAATCAATATTCTTCTCGTCTTTTTGCCACCGTAATCCAAACGTCGCTTCAAGTTTATCCGTAATATTGAACGTGCTTTGACCAAACACCGCGTACTGATCGCTGGATACATCAGTCATATTGTGTGATTCCATCGGTCCAAATAGGGTGTTTGGAACTACTGTGCCATTATCTTTGGCATCGTATAAATTATCTTGATAGAAAATACCTCCAATCCAGCGAATTTCACTATTGTTGGAATTAAATCTCAATTCGTGTGACTGCGTTTCAATGTCGGAGTCATCCACAAACTTGGCACCATCGAAGTCGCCCAAAGCTGGAGATGTTGACCCATTGGTACGGTCCATATCGGAAATGTGCTGCGCAGAGGTTTGTTGGTTCGCTGCTAGGTAAGTAACAACAAAGCTATCAGCTTCATGCTCAACTTTAAGTGCCTGATCTGCCACTTTAACACTATTTTTCGCATCAACTTCTTGACGCGTTGTTAGCGAGCCATCATTTTCAGCATAGAAAGGAAGCCCACCATCATCACGGTTCTCGCCATTAAAGCTCAATATTGCGTGAGTCCTGTCTGATATATTCCATCTAAAGTGGCCATTATATTGATTGGCTTTAGATTCATCGTAGTCAGATCTGGAACCCGGATAATTATTTGTTAAGTGACCTGAACTATCTCGAAAACGCCCGGCGATGTTAAAGCTCAGAACATCTTCAATCAAATCTTGCCCATACGCGCCATAAATCATTCTGCTGTTGCGCTCAGCAATTTCCGCAACTAATTTGCCTTCAGGCTCACCACTTGACTTACGTGTTATCACATTGATAACACCACCAAGGCTGCTCTGACCATACAAAGTACTTTGCGTACCACGTAGGAACTCAACACGTTCAACGTTCAATAAACCTAAATCCATACCATAGACTGAGGAATGCGGTACACCATCAATATAAACTGTGATTGGTGACTCTTGAGCAAACGCTGATGTCGCCAAACCACGGTAGCTGGGAGAAGAAAACACACCATAGTTATTTGAGATGGCAACGTTTGGCAAGGTCTTCATAAATGGTTCTAGACTATAAATGCCTTTCTGCTCAAGCTCTTCTCCCGTAGTAACTTGCACCGACACTGGAATTTCTCTTACATTCTCTTCCATTTTGGTAGCCGTTACCGTCATTACCTCCGCAGGGCGGTTCGCTGACGATGAGTTATTTTGCGGTTGAAGCTCTGAAGAAGCTTGCGCCTTTATAGATAAAGCGAACACCACTGATGCGGCGAGCAGTGTCATACGAATTGGCATTATGGATCCTTTGAAATATGGTTACCCAGAAAGCCGTAACGATATCAATTCTCATTTAGGTTAAATATTAGAAATGGGAGCTTTTACAACAGAATGCGGAGTTTCAGTCAATTTCGTTGATTTCATGAAACAATCAATAACGGAACAATAATCAGATCCAACCAAGGTGGCTGGAGCATTCCTAATGGACAGGTTAATAAAGATGTTAAACGAGGATGCATCCATGCTTCCATTTAGCAAGCTTCTTTTTACTAACTGCAGTGGTTCGCTTCTTCTAAAAGGTTACGCAAAAGGCCAGGTGTCAAGCCAGCCATTAGTATTCCCCATCATTATTACTGTTTGATAAATCGGCGACTATCGCTGAGCCAAAGACTCTGTCAGCCAATTGCACCAAGCCTCCATCCCCTCGCCGGTTTTAGCCGAGACCTTAATGACCTGGATCGACGGATTTACCTTGCGGGCATTTTCAATACAGTCTTCAATTTTAACATCGACATACGGCAGCAAATCGACTTTATTGATCAGCATAAGCTCTGCTGCAGCAAACATATTGGGGTATTTTAGCGGCTTGTCTTCTCCCTCAGTCACTGACAAAATCACCACTTTGCTGGTTTCACCAAGATCAAAACTAGCAGGACATACCAGATTGCCGACATTCTCGATAAACAACACTCCGGGCTCATTCATCGCTAGCTGATGATAGGCGTCATGGATCATCTTGGCATCCAGGTGGCAGCCCTTGCCGGTATTAACCTGAATAGCAGGAACTTCAGTAGCTCGAATCCGGTCGGCATCATTGCTGGTCTGCTGATCCCCTTCGATAACCGCACAAGCATGTTGGTGTTTCAGCTGGTTGAGTGTTTCCGTCAACAGTGTTGTCTTGCCTGAGCCGGGGCTTGATACTAGATTCAGTACCAACTGCTTGTTTGCATTGAAGTGCTCGCGATTGTGGGCGGCCAGGTGATTGTTCTTGCCAAGAATGTCCTGCTCTAGCGTAAGCAGCTGACGCTGGGAAACGCCGGAAACATGCACCTCTGCCTCGCCCTTACCGTAATGCAAATCACCCTGTTGCGACATCTGCGGCTGATGATCTACCACAGGGTGCTGTTGGTGATTTTCTGGTTGCGCATCGTAATGAACATGATGATGCACGTCCCCTTGGTGATGATAATGATGGTGGATCACTACCGGCTGCGAGGTCATTCCCTCGACAATCTGATGTTCACCATGACTATGCCCATGATGTGCATGCTCTTGGTGATGATGGTGTTCATGATCATGCTGATGACCTTCAATCTGGCTATCCCCGCAGCCGCAGACATTACACATTTTACTCAACCTCTATATGTTTAATCATTAATTCTTCACCGGTCTCTATGACCAACTGGTAGCCCTGACAATTCGGGCAGCACATGCCACGGGCTGCCAATGTGACTGACTGCTTACAGCTCTGGCACCATGCTCGAGCCGAGATCATATCGATCCCTAGCATGGCCCCTTCAACCATGGTTCCACGACAGGCAAACTCAAATCCGGTTTGCAGCGCTTGTGGCTCGATACAAGACAATGTTCCAATTCCGAGGGTTACCGCTGTTACCCGTTTGAACCCTTGTCGCGTGGCATGCTCGACGACCGCATCAACGGTATTCAAGCTGATAGATAATTCATGCATTGCATATTCTCTGATTCCATCGACTTCTCTGACTCCACCGCAATTAGCAGATTCGCGGCAATAACTCACCATTGGGGAAATCCAAATAACGGCGGCTTCCCCAAGGGCTATTTAAAATGGTTTTATGGGGAGTATCTTGTGAGGCAAAACCAACAATAGCGGCATGCTCGGAGAACTGTTTCAAAATAGCTAATGCCTCTTGGGCTGCACCCGCAGGCACAGCCATGATGAAGGTTCCTTCATTGGCTAAATCGTAAGGTTCAAAGCCAAATAACTCGCATACCCCCATCACGTCATCACTTGCCGCAATCGCCTCATCATCAAGCACAAGTTGTACTTGTGAAGCCTCGCACCATTCATTGAGCACTGCTGAGATCCCGCCTCGGGTGGCGTCTCGCAAGCTATGGATCGGGATTTCCTGTTCAAGGCAAGTATTGATCATCGGCCATAATGTGGCGCAGTCACTTTCAATCGGGCTCACTAGTTTTAAAGATTCGCGCGCCGATAACACACAAGCGCCATGGCAGCCAATATCACGAGAAATCAAAATTGCATCCCCCGGCTGAACATTACTGGCCGATATACCCGGCTTACGGATATGCCCGATACCGGTAGTATTGATAAACAACCCATCAGCGCAGCCTTTCGGCACCACCTTGGTATCGCCGCAGACAATCTTGGCACCCGAGACCTTTAACTCCTCAGCCATACTCTTGACGATAACTTCCAGCTCATCGAACGACAAACCTTCTTCGATAATGAAGCCACAACTGAGATACTGCGGCTCGGCTCCCATCATCGCCAGGTCATTAACGGTACCGGCTACGGCCAACTTGCCGATATTGCCCCCGGCAAAGAATAAGGGCGACACGGTAAAACAGTCGGTCGTCATAGCGATCTCACCCTGGCAGTTCAGTACGGCTGCATCCTCATTCCGCAGGAGAATGTCATTACCCAGGTGGCGAAAAAAAACAGATTGGTGATCAACTGGTTCATCTCTTGACCACCGCCACCATGACTAAGTTGTACTCGTTTCATTTTATTTTCCTTAAGCATCGCTCTGTCATTTAGCATCGGTCGGCATAGCGGTAATAGGCATTGCAGGCACCCTCAGAGCTCACCATGCAACTGCCCATCGGGCGATTAGGTTTACAGGCTTTGCCGAATACTTTGCATTCTTGAGGAGTCGCTAAACCTTTAAGAATATCGCCGCAGCGACACTGCTTATGATCGGGGGTATCAATATGGGTGAAATGCCCGGCAAACTTCACTTCGGCATCACGATGACGAAGGGCCGGCTTTAGCTGCAGGGCCGAGTGAGGAATATTGCCCAGCCCGCGCCAGTTGAACTGTTCGCGGATATCGAAAACACGATCGACCTGACTTTGAGCGGCTTCATTGCCCGCATAGGTCGCAGCACGACTGTATTGCAACTGCAATGCCACTTGATGAGATACCGCCTGTTCTACCAACATCAGAACAGATTCCAAAACATCGACAGGTTCAAAACCGCCCACAACCAATGGCACACGGTAGTTATCTATAATTGGCTGATAAATTTTAGCGCCACTGATCACGCTGACGTGTGACGGGCCAATAAAAGCATTAATCGGCGACTCGCCGCCAGCCAGTACCGCCTCCATCGCAGGCATCACCAGCACATGGTTGATATGGAAAAACAGATTATCTAACTGCTGCTGTTCGGCACACTCCACCAATACAGCGGTCATCGGAGTCGTCGTTTCAAACCCAATAGCAAAAAAAAGACCACCTGCTTATCGGGATTGTTCCGGGCAATTTTAAGCACATCCATGGGATCATAAATAGCTTCAACATTACCGCCCTCGGCACGGCATTGGGCCAGAGTGCTTTTCGAACCGGGCACCCGGATCATATCGCCAAGTGTAACCAGCACAACACCGGGCAACCGGGCCAGTGCAATTGCCTGATCTATCCGCTCTTTGGGCATAATGCACACCGGACACCCAGGACCATGCACAAACTGAAGATTATCTGGCAACAGTTGTTTCAAACCATACTTCATGATGGTGTGGGTATGGCCGCCGCACACCTCCATGATATAGAGCGGCTTCTCAAGCTCTGCCGCACGCTGCACAATTTTTCCAGCAAGAGCCTTAACAACATCCGGCTGACGAAAACCCTGGTACAGATCTTTTAGTGGCATCATTGCAATAGCACCTTTATATCATCTTCATCCATTTCAGCCAGAAGCTGACGATAAGTTTCGAGGCTTTGTTGTGCCTCCTGCTGATCGATTTTGCTGATGGCAAAACCAACATGGATCAGAACATGATCACCGGCGGCCAAGGGAGCCGAAATCAGATGAGTGCTAACTTGTCGCTGTACACCCAAAGTGTCGACCAGTGCAGAACATTCATCCGGATAAACTTCTAAAACATTAGAAGGAATACATAAACACATTATTGCCTCGTTATATGTGCAGTGCGGAAGACCCGCTCAAGCCCTTTTCAGGCTGATGGGTGGCATACCAAAGTTGCCCAGCAGCGATACCCCCGTCATTCACCGGGATAGTTTCGCCGCAATAAATTGAATTAGTTAACTCAGACAGTTGTTGATAAACCAGATCGAGCAAAACTCGATTTTGGAAGACCCCGCCAGAAAGCACGACGGGATAGGTAGGAAAAGAAACAGCCACTGTTTTAATGTTATGCGCGATTGCTTCAAGCAGTCCTCGGCTGAGAAAGCTCACCAACAGCGACCATGTATCTGGCTGCGTACCTGACGATAGGCCAGACGGGGCTGCCGCAAGCAGCGACAAGGCATTATCGAGCAGAGGCTGCCAATCAATCATATTGGTTTCGGCAAGCTGAAATTCCATCGCGACAGAACCCGTCGCTGCCAATGCCGCCCGTTCAAGCAACAAGCCGCATTCACCTTCATAGTCAACAGAATCAACCAGCCCCAACAGGCTTGCCCATGCGTCAATTAATCGCCCCATTGAAGAGGTATAAGGCGAGCTATTACCTGACTGCCAAAGCTTAAATAGGTTATCCATTTTGCTCTCGGACCACGCTTTAAATACCGCAAGCCCCATAGCTTTGATCTCACTTAAGGTGTAACACTCAAGCAGCATTGCAAACACGATACGGCAGGTGATTTAATGGCTCGTTCCCCCCCTAACAATCGAAATGGGCGCAAATGAAAAACCCGCTTAAAATGCCGAGGGGAGCTCAGCAGCACCTCGCCGCCCCAGACAGTACCATCATCGCCCCAGCCAGTTCCGTCAAAGGCAAAACCCAACACAGTCTGTTTAATTTTGTGCTCCGCCATAACGGCCAATATGTGGGCATGATGATGCTGAACCTGATGCAGAGACATAGCTGGCGAGGCCTGCTGCTGACGCTCAATCGCATATTGTGTTGAAACATATCCAGGGTGCCTGTCGCAGACAATCTGTTCCGGTTCAACCTGATACAAAGACTCAAAGTGACGGATCACAGCCAGATAGCGATGCTGAGTATCAATATCATCGATATCGCCAACATAAGGCGATAGGATCCATTGCTGAGCCAAGGACAAACCAATTGCGGCTTTCTGCTGAGCTCCCATCGCCAATATAGGCCGTACAGTTCCATTACCGGGCTGGCTATACGGCGCATATCCTCTTGCCATTCGCATCACCCGGCACTTTCCGCCGGCAAAATGAACCACGCTGTCATCGCAGGCTGAACAATCGGACGGTTGTGATCCAACACACCGTCAACCAAGTCGCCCAACTGATCACTAACCTCAGCGAATTCCGTCGCCATCGGCATACCAGAACCGTTAGCACTGGTAAGCACAATAGCCCGTTCAAGATGCTCAAACAGCAAAACATGCAACGGTGTGTAAGGAAGCATTACGCCCAAGTACGGTACGCCAGGGGCAATATTGGCAGCCAAGCTAGATTGAGGTGCAGCCTCTTTTTTTTCATCTGCACCTTTTTCTGCATTAAAACAATCGGACTGGCTTGAGACTGCAGTATGTCCCACTCCTCGGCCTCTCCGCTTACCAATTGCTTGGCACCATCACCATTTGCCACCATGACCGCAAACGGCTTGCGCTGTCGACGCTTGATTTGGCGCAGACGCGCAACAGCATCACTATTGCTGGCATCACAAGCCAGATGAAAACCACCAAGTCCCTTAATCGCGATAATCCCGCCTTGTCGCAAGGTTCTAGCTGCCATAGCAATCGCAGATGCTTTGTGTGCCAACACCTCGCCGGATCCCGACACATAGCGAACTCTCGGACCGCAGTGGCCACAGCTAATTGGCTGGGCATGATAGCGCCGGTCCAGCGGATTTTGGTAAGCCTGCTGACAGGGCTGACACAACGAAAACGTCCGCATTCCGGTGACCGCCCTATCATAGGGAAGTGCTTCAACAATGGTGTATCGGGGGCCACAATGGGTACAGTTGGTAAACGGATAACGGTAATAACGCGAGGTCGGATCGGCAATATCTGCACGGCAGTCTTCGCATATTCCCTGATCTGGCGAAAGACACACGCTAGTCAGTGACCGCCCCTTGCTTTGCTCAATAGCAAACGACGTAACATGGTGCAGCGGGCGCGGCCAGACAGCAACCTGATCAATCCGGCTAAGCGGCGGAGCTTGCAGTGTTAGTTCTGAGATAAATTCATCCAACTGATCAACGTCCCCCTGCACGTCCACTTTTACCCCTTCGGAATCATTGATTACAGAACCTGCCAACTGGTGACGAATTGCCAATTGATAGACAAACGGCCTGAATCCAACCCCCTGAACAATACCTGTAATATGGATAAACCTACGCTGCTTCATGTTTGCCACTCGATACACACCAATCTGCTTACTAACTAACCGCCGCTAAAATCACCAGAGATCCCAGTTAAGAAAACAATAATGAACCGCCAAATACCGTCATGCTCATTCCGATACCAAACCCAACCGCGTTCAGGATCACTCGGTTTTTCATGCAGCTAACAGCAAGCTGTACTAGGAAAATCCCAAACATATGCAACATCGTCGTCGCTAGCACAAAGCCTGAAAAGTAATACATAGCCTGGCTATCTAGCGGCATTTCCATGCCATGGGCCATGCCGTGAAACAAGGCAAACCCCATGACTAAGGCCAGCGTAGCTTTTTCTGATAAACGCGCACCGGAGCATAACAATATCCCCATCGCAACCACGGACAGCGCAATACCAATTTCAACGCCCGGCATCACCAGCCCAGAAACTCCCATCATTCCGCCAACAATCATGATGGCAACAAAGGCTAATGGCAGACGGTAGCGTGACTGACCGCCAAAAAGTGCAGCGAGCATGCCAACCCCTAGCATTACGCTCAGATGATCTATCCCTGTCAGCGGATGAATGAATCCACTTTCAAATCCATGCGTACCAATATGGCCGGGATGAGCCAGCGCCAATGGTGAGAACAACGCAAGCAAGCCGGATAATAAATATTTCTTTTTCATGTCGAATGCCTTCTTAAATAAATAGAGAAAATAGTGTTAAATCATGCCGAAAATACGTTCAGGGTGAGCATAGACATCAGCGCGGCCGGGACGGCAGTAGCCCAGCAAGGTCACGTTGAGTTTTTCAGCCAGCTCGACAGCCATTTTGGTCGCAGACGAAATAGCAAAGAGGATTTCAACCCCTGCTGCGCCCACCTTTTGGACCATTTCAAAACTGGCACGGCTGGTTACCAATACCGCCCCGCCCTCGAAATGATGGCGATGGATATACCCCACCAGTTTGTCGAGCGCGATATGGCGACCTACATCTTCGAAAATCGCCTGAATCTGTCCGTTATTATCGAGATAGACCGCTGCATGAGCCGATCCAGTCAACTGGTTCAGTTGTTGTTTCAGCAATAGTTGATTCAATGCTCCGTCAAGGTGACAAATATCAAACTGAGTGTTTGAAGCCAGCGGTGTCAGAGAACGGCACACGGATTCCAACTTTTCCTCGCCACAAATACCGCAACCAGTCATTCCCGCCAACGAGCGACGTTTCTGTTTCAGGTTAAACAGGCAGCGGTTGGCAACACTGACATCCACAGTAATTCCGTTGCAGCCCGGAGAAATATCAATGTTATGGATATCTCGATGATGCTGGATAATGCCCTCGGACAACGAAAAGCCAATAACAAAATCCTCCAAATCATTGGGAGTGCACATCATTACGGTATATGCGATACCATTAAAAGTTATCGCTACTGGCATTTCTTCTATTATGTAGTCCATATCTTGCCAACTCTGTTTTCCTTTTCGAAAACGGACAATCGGCAATTCACTGGCGTTAGTGAACGCCGAAAAGGAAAGCAATTCGCTCATACTTAAACTCAACTAATATTATTTACAACCGAAATAGGTCTTAATGATTAATGACAACTATAATTAGACGTAATAGTCATAATCAATTCGAAATGAATTCATTTAATTTCATCCAATCTCATCCAAATAGTCATGACTCTTAATACCCATTTTTTTTGCATTCTTGATAATAACGTTGTTCGTTTCACACCTAATTTAACTGCAGCACCTCTTGGCCCGGCAATTATTCCGTTACTCTCGCGCAATGCAGAGATAACAGCATCTCGGTCAAATATATTATCGCTCGCTGGTAATATAGGTTTAGATTTAACCATTTTATTATTTAAAGAACTGATCGTGATAAGTTCTTCGGTAGGAACACTAAGTACATTTCCTCGCGTCAAGATCACTGAACGCTCAATAAAATTACGCAGTTCACGTACATTTCCCGGCCAAGGAAACTTAGACAGGGTATCCAATGTTTCGGCAGCAATCGCAGTAATATCTTTACCCATTTTTTTTCGAGATAACCCGTGTAAAGTGTTTAACCAACAAGGGAATATCTTCAGGGCGTTCGCGTAAAGGCGGGATCTTGATTGGAAAGACATTCAATCGATAATACAGATCACTTCTAAAACCTTTGGATTCTACCATCGACAAGAGATTGGCATTAGTCGCAACCACTATTCGTACATCAACCGATATCAGCTGATTTTTTTTCCGACACGCTCAATCTCATTTTCCTGCAGTGCCCGTAATAACTTAGGCTGTAGATCAAGCGGCATATCACCAATTTCATCGAGAAACAGCGTCCCTTTATGGGCTTGTTCAAATCGTCCGACCCGTTGGCTTATCGCTCCGGTAAAAGCCCCGCGTTCGTGGCCAAACAATTCACTTTCAAACAAACCAGCAGGCACTGCTGCGCAATTCATTTTGACCATTCGGGTATTGCTACGGCGACTTAACTTATGGATAGCCTGTGCTATCAATTCTTTACCCGTTCCTGACTCCCCTAAAATCAATACCGTACTGTCGCAGTCTGCCACCATGGCGACTTGATCCAGTACCTTGTTCATCACCTCGCTCTGGCTGATGATGTCATCGAAAATCGCATGATCCATGTAGCTTTCTTCAATATTGATATAGTCTGTTGTCGGGATTGTTTTTGAAATCGCCTCGTGAACCTTCAGGCTGTGCATCGCCAAGGCAACCCGAGCAGCTATCTGCAGAAACAGCTCGACGTCATGAGGCGGATAAGGCTTATCTTCCCGCTGCATATAGCAGATATACCCTATCGTGCTGTTGCGAAAAACCATTGGCACAACACAGGCACTTTTTGCCGATAGAGGAAAAAAAGGGGACATTATTGTTAAGGCTCAACTGTTGTATTGTCAAAGCGCTCAAAACGACAGGCTTATTCTTTTCCACTGCATCCTTAATCGCGTCATCATTGGAAAAGAAATGGCTTCGATAATCAATTTTACCATCACTATAGCCACAATAATCCTGTCCGTAATGGCCATCATGAGTCTGAATAATTGATAAGTCACTCATGGAAAAGTGCTGATATAAGAACTTCAATAGCGATGTGATTAACTCTTTTTTTTCGTACTACGACTGATCACTGCGTTGGTAACATCAACCAACATTTGAAAGTTATTGCGCTCATCACTTATCTGCTGGGCAATATTAGAGGCCAATTCATGTTCAATAATATGCTCAACCATGGAGGTAATCATATTAGTGAACAACTTAAACTGTTTCTCTGAATAGTTATCTTCTTTGATTTCCACATTAATGAACTCTATTGAACCGAGTTGTTTACATGCAGAAATTAGCGGTACTTTACAATAATTATCAATATTACTATAAGCTGGATGCTCAATTAGTTGGGGATAACTAAGATATAACGCCTCGCCTTGTATTCGATGAGTACAACCATCATTAACAATACTATGAAGTGAAAGACTATTCTGATTATACTGGTAACACTGAAGATCATTTTCCTGGTCAAAGAAATATAAGACAGGCAATGCATCAAGATCACTTTTCAAAATAATATTGACTCGGTCTACCTTGATGAAGGATAAATCATCATTATTTAGAAACGTCATCAAGCCTGAAATATCATTGCTCGATAGCAGGGCTTTCGATAAATTCATCAAATCACTTTCAAAGTGTTCCATGGTCCGGTCATCTCGCACAGTTAATTCAAATGACTGATAAATATCTACCAGCCCTATTTGTCATACAATTTTGAGCTATCTATCAAGATAGGCATTGATCTGCATCAACAAGAACAAAACACAACTATCTGATATTTAAGTATCTTTACAAGGTGACACTCAATAAAAGTGGTTTCCTTGGCAGTTCAATACCAAGGAAACCCACTAATCATTACGCATTCACGACATGATTTTTCAAACGGGCTTTCAAATTACTGTACTCTGTCTGTACATAATTCTCGGCCCACGCCTGATCATCAATCTGCTCGACTTTCACCGCACAGTATTTGAACTCGGGCGTACTGGAAATAGGATCAACATGCTCAATAGTGAGTTCATTACATGCGCCTATCCACCATTGGTAAGTCATGTAAACCACACCCATGTTAATGCGATCATTGCAACTTGCCCGGGAAATGACCTTACCGCGACGAGATGACACCCAAACCAACTGCTGATCATCGATACCCAGAGCCCGCGCATCATCCGGATGCATTTGCACGTAACCCGGTTCATCAGCCAGCGTCTGCAACGCCGCACAGTTACCTGTCATCGAACGGCATGAGTAGTGACCGACTTCACGCACGGTAGACAATACCAATGGATAATCATGATCGGGTTGCTCATAAGGTGGCCGCCACTCAGCAGCAATTAGCCTGCCCTTGCCCGATGGCATAGTGAACTTATTCCCTTCAAACAAGAATGACGTCCCTGGGTGATCCTCTGTCGGACAAGGCCATTGCACCGATTTCAGCCCAGACATTTTCTCGTAGGTCGCTCCGGTATACAACGGACATAGGCCGCGCAGCTCATCCCAGATCTCCTCGGTGTTGCTGTAGGACATCGGGTAGCCCATTCGGGTTGCCAGCAAGCTGAAGATTTCCCAGTCAGGCTTAACGTTCGGCGGTGGTGTCACCGCTTTGTAGAAGCGCTGGAAACCACGGTCAGCACTGCTGTAAACCCCTTCGTGTTCGCCCCAGCTGGTTGCAGGGAAGATCACGTCCGCCATTTCAGCGGTCTGCGTCATGAATATGTCCTGAACAATCACCAGTTCCATTTTATTCATCGTTTTACGCAAAGCAGCCAAATCAGCTTCAGTTTGAGCCGGATCCTCGCCAAAGACATAGAATGCCTTACAGATCCCTTCATCAACTTTGTGGCCAATTTCAGTCAAGCGATAGCCCGGCTTGCCAGACAGGCTTACACCCCAGGCATTTTCGAACTTATCACGAATACTGTCATCGGCAACGTCTTGGTAGCCTGGGAACTGATGCGGCAGCATGCCCATATCACAGGTTCCCTGTACATTATTCTGGCCACGAACCGGGCCACAGCCCACACCACGACGACCAAAATTACCGGTTATCAAAGCCAACGAGGCCAAACCACGAACGACATCAACAGCCTGACCGTATTGCGTTACACCCATACCCCATAGGATCATGGCCTCTGGTGCAGCAGCATAGGTACGTGCAGCCTGACGGATTTCAGCCGCGGTCAAACCCGTAATCGTTTCAACCGATTCCGGCGTGTAGTTGGCAACCAGCTTGCGGAACTCATCAAAGCCTTCAGTATGCTTCTGAACATAAGACTTATCGTATAGGTTCTCTTCTATCATTACATTGGCCAAGGCATTGACCAGTGCCATGTTCGAACCGTTTTTCTGCTGCAACCACTGATCTGCCACTCGGGCCGACTCAATTTTACGCGGGTCGCAGACAATAATTTTCGCACCTTTAGCACGTGCTTTTAGAATGTGTCTTGCTACAACCGGATGGGAATCAGCCGCGTTGTAACCGAATATAAGCAAACATTTGGTATCTTGAATTTCGGGAATGGCGTTGCTCATAGCACCATTACCTACTGTTGTCTCCAGACCGGAGACTGACGGCGCGTGTCACACCCTGGCGCAGTGATCGACGTTGTTGGTTCCGATGACCGCCCTTGCAAATTTCTGCATGACATAGTTGGCTTCGTTACCCGGACCTCGGGCTGAGCCTGTTGTCATAATCGCATCAGGCCAAATTTGTCCTTGATAGCGAGAAGCTTCTCACTGGCAAAATCCAGTGCTTCATCCACGATACCGCTTCCAGCTCGGCATCTCGGGTACGGCGAATCATAGGTTGCTTGAGTCGCGGTGTCAGTAGATTGGTATCATTAAGAAAATCCCAACCATAATAACCTTTCAGGCAAAGCTGACCTTCATTGGTACGGCCATCAGCCGGTTCAGCAGCAATGACTTTGTCATTCTCAACCACCAACTTCAGTTTGCACCCGGTACCACAGTAGGGACAAACGACAATTGATTTTTTTTCATATTAGCCTATTAAATAATCTATTTATCAAAGAGAAGGAACCACAACAGCACCCAAAGCAGCCGCTTCACGTTTCTGTTTGCTGGTCTCATTCAGTGTTTCTGGCTCTATGATCTGTATTGCACCCGTCGGGCAAACCTGTACACAGGCAGGTCCTTCTTCACGGTGGCTACACAAATCGCATTTCAATGCCTGAGATTCAGGCACCTGGCGCTTAAACAACCCGGACCCTTTAGTATCCTCAACCATTTTCGTCACGACATTCATTGCCCCATATGGACAAGCAATGACGCAGGTTTTACAACCGATACAGCAAGACTGCACCACTTTGACGTGGCCATCCTCAAGGACAATCGCATTATTGGGGCAAACCTGAGCACACGGAGCATCATCACACTGGCGACACATTATCGGTGTTGTCACTTGTGCGTTCTTCACCAACGTCAATCGCGGTGAAAAGTCAGATGGATCCAAAGCGGCAAGCGAGCTCTCTGCCTGATGAGAAATCACGCACGCCACTTCACAGGTTCGACAACCAATACACAAATTTGGATCTGCAAACACAAACCGGTTCATGGTGTATCCCTTGTAGAAATCGACACATCGAAGCCAAAACTGTGACCTCGCCCCTATTAAGCATGTAGTGTGCCAACAATACACAAATAACAATAAATATTGTAACTCACTAAAAACAAAAGGATTAATAAGAAAAGCCCAGCCTATACTGGGCTTTGTATGAATGTCGATACACAATGTCGACAGCTTTCGTCAAAAGTGTCGAAGAGTATCGACACGTTTCGTCAGCAATGTTCGAAACTATCAGCGCCCTGCCAATCCGACAGCTTGGTATAGACTGCCGACACAGCCTCTTCCACCATCTCGGTCAGCGGAAATGAAAAGGCAACAATTGCGGCTGAATTCCAACAAAGACCACCTCGGGAACAAAGGTTTTCAGCTCGTCAATCAAGAAACTCAGCGGCAGGCTGTGGGTCGATACCATGAACATATCGGCGATGGTATCCGGATCGATAATCCGTACCGTTCCCGCCGTTTCACCGATATCCGCAGCATCAACCACCACCACACGTTCCGGCATCGCCGTGCGTATCAAGTGCAGACAATCTTCGGGCATTGCCCCGCCTTCCATCACCTCCCAACCTGACACCGGCTGGTTTCTTAGCCTCTCGGCCAACAGCGGTCCTGCACCATCATCACCCATCATGCTGTTACCCACGGTCAATACGATCTGTTTGCCCGTTGTTGCTGTTTGCATCTGAATATTGCTCACTGGCCACCTCGAATCATCATGTACATACTCGGTTCGTGGTAAATCGCCGTCAGAGCACGAATAAACCCCTTCGTCAGGCGCATAGACATTTCTGACTGTTCGTCGGATGAAATGGCATCAAAAGCACAAGCCAGCATATTAAGGTGATCCGGATAAATGGTGATTTCGCCGAACACCAGAAACCCCTGCATTTTCCGAAAGGCTTCACTGTCTTCGGGAAGCCCCTTAATCCACGCCAAATATTCTTCACCACTGCACTCCAATACGGCATTCAGGCAGTCCACTACCCCAAGGTGATGACCAATAGCCAAACTGTAATACATGATCTGCTTGGCTTCTTCCGGCACATCGTAGCTTTCATCGACAAACTTACGACTCAGACTATAGAAATAGACATGCCCCTTGATATGACGTGACTGTGCCAGCTCAGTGAATGCCTCACTCATCGTCCGTTACCTCACGCGGTTTCACCTTTTCTCCTGTGCTATTCGAGCAACCACTTAGCCCGGTCAATGCTCCATGGTTTGACTCAGCAGAATATTGACGATTTCAGTTAAACGCGGATCATCTTTTTTTTAGTCAAATAAGCTGCTATCTTGCTGTCGACATTGTCAGCACTGCAGGTTGCCAGCACATCCATGACTTCATCAGCAATACGTTGTCCTTGCACGTAACCAGCCAAGAGGCGGGCTTGGCGCTCAATCATCACCTTGATATCAAGCGGAATACCGGTATGTTTCAGACTCGCTTTCTGTACCTCTGGCTGATGGGTTTTGGCGTGAAGTTTTTGATCCAGCAGGCCTAGCGCCACAGCAAAACCGTAAATGGTTGCCGCGGGGGTTGGCGGGCAACCCGGAATATAGACATCGACAGGTACAATCTTGTCAGTCCCGCCCCACACGCAATACAAGTCGTGGAAAATACCGCCGTCGCAACCGCACGCCCCGTAAGACACTACAATTTTAGGATCCGGTGCCGCCTCGTAGGCACGAAGGGCCGGTGCGCGCATGGCGCGGGTAACGGCTCCCGTGAACAAGAGGATATCGGCATGACGCGGAGAGGCGACAACCTTGATACCAAAGCGTTCGGTATCAAAAACCGGTGTTGTGGCTGCAAAAATTTCAATTTCGCAACCATTACAACCTCCACAATCGACTCGGTAGACATAAGCCGAGCGGCGGATTTGTTTAATCAGCGCATCTTTCAGTTGCTGACTGTTTGGCGCTTGAGCGACAGGAACGGTTTGGGTATGCGCTGTTCCGACCAGCTGTTTGATACCTTTCACAATTCCTCCTCAAGATAACGTAGATGACTGATATTTTCGCTGTCGAGCATATTATTGCTGCGACGGCATTCCGGACAGGTTTCCAACTGCTGACGACGCAGCTTTAGCTGTTCCCCTGTTACCCCGCTTTGCGCCAGAGTATCTAACACATACTCCAGTAATTTACGGGCCACAAACGGGCGTCCGCACTGACAGCAGTCGGCCAGACTGAACACCGCCTCTTCATACAGATCTTCTTTGCGCGTTACCGCCAGCTCGAAATTCTGCGACAGCGTAATGGCCTTAGTAGGGCAAACCTCTTCACAGCGACCACAGTAAATACAGCGCGCCATTGACAGTTCCCAGCGGCGAGTCCCCGTTTTTACATCGGTTTCCATGATCAGGGCATTGGCAGGACAGGCACGGGTACAGGCACCACAAGACAGGCACTGTTCGGCATCCAATTCGGGCTTACCACGGAAATCTTCACAGACCTCAAGCGGGGCAAACGGGTACTTCTTCGTTGCCTCACCGGTTTTAATTACAGTTTTTAATAGCTTAAACACATGGCCTCCTGCTACAGCTTGAATGGTGAGTGCTTGCGGTTAATGCTGTACTGCTCAATCGCTTTATACGGGATGGTTTTGCTGCGCTTTTTCTTGGTATCGACAATGGTGACACGGTCGGTACAGGAGTAGCACGGATCAAGGCTACCGATGATCAGCGGAGCATCGGCAACGGTATTGCCGCGCAACATATAGCGTAACGTCGGCCAGTTGGCATAAGTTGCGGCACGGCAACGCCAACGGAATAGTTTCTGGTTATCACCCGTCATACTCCAGTGAACGTTCTCGCCACGCGGTGCTTCGGTAAAGCCAAGCGCAAACTTGTTCGGCACGTAATCAAACCCTTCAGTCAAAATCGCCCCAGCAGGCAGGTGATCAAGGCCATATTCGACAATATTCAATGAATCAAAAACTTCGCCGATCCGTACCATCACACGCGACTGAACATCACCGTTTTCCATGCTCTGCAGTTCAAAAGGGACATCACCGTAAGATTCCAGCGACTGGCCGTGGACAATACGCGCATCGCGCTTAAAACCACTGGCACGAATAAGCGGGCCTACCGGGCTAAAGTCACGGGCAATATCTTTGGCAAGAATACCGACCCCGGCAATACGACTCTCGATATTGGGGGTGGCAAGCAGTACATCGACTAATTCAGAAAAGGTCTTACGTACTTCGCGTACTAATGCGATACCTTTTAGGCGCTGGTCTTTTAAGAAATCACGACGAACACCGCCAATGAGGTTCATCCCGTAAGTCTTACGGGCGCCGGTGAGCAATTCAGCCAGTTCCATGGTCTTTTCACGGACGCGGAAAAACTGCATAAACCCCGAATCAAAACCGACAAAGTGGCTCGACAGACCGATATTAAGCAAGTGGCTATGCAGACGTTCCACTTCAAGTAACACGGTCCGGATCATCTTGGCGCGAAACGGTACATCGACCGACAAGGCGTTCTCGATCGTATTGCTGTAACCGACGCTATGCGTAAAACCACAAATGCCGCAGACCCGATCAGTTAACTGGGCGACTTCCTGGTAACCCATGCGGGTCTCTGCCAGTTTTTCCATCCCGCGGTGAACATAGAACATCCGGTAATCGGCATCGACAATGTCTTCGCCGTCAACAAATAGGCGGAAGTGTCCAGGCTCATCTGACGTAATATGCAACGGGCCTACCGGCACAATACGGTTACTGTCATTACCCAACTGGTTGTCAAACTGATAGGTTTCGGTCTCTGAGGTTGGTTGCGGACGCTGACGGTAATCCATCGCATCTTTACGTAAAGGGTGAAGATCTTCAGGCCAATCATCAGGCAATACCAAACGACGTTCATCTGGCAACCCGACCGGATGCAGACCGTACATATCACGGACTTCACGCTCGCCCCACACGGCAGCAGGGATCGTCGGTGTCACCGAAACAAACTCCTGGCTGTCCGCATCAACCAAGACTTTTACGGTTACCCAGCTTTTTACTTCACCTTCCATAGAAAGTGAATGATAAACCGCAAAATGCCCACTCAAGCTGCGTTCATCGTTACCAAACGTTACGGCTAGCCAGCCGCCCTGATCGTAATAAAGCCATTTCATGACCTCGACCAACGCCGTCATTTTTACCGTTATTGTCACCTGGTTTTCAGTCTGCCACTCTTCATCAATAATGGCTGACGGGAAGAAGTGATTGACGCCATCGACATACTGTTTACCAATCCGACCCTGTTGTGGCTTGGTGCTATATAGTTCAACTGTATTGTTTGTCATTACCGTTACTTACCAACCAAAAATTAAAAATACCAGCGCCAATACGGCCACCAGGAAAGCAGGAAAAATTGCGCGGTGAATTTTCATGAAACGAAAACGTGCCATGGTGTTTTCGGCAATACCGGCAATCAGGAACACCACCAGCAATTTAATGAATAAGATAACGAAGGCAGCAAACAAGCCGTCAGCATTCAAACTCGCCGCTTTTCCCCAAGGAATGAAAATAGCCAAAAATAGCTGAGCAACAACAAGTTGTTTGAGGCCAAGGCCCAGCTTTACCATCGCCAGACTGGCACCAGAGTATTCCGTCACCGGTCCTTCCTGCAGTTCCTGTTCGGCTTCTGCACTGTCAAACGGCAACTTGCCCATCTCAATAAACAACGCAAACGCACAGATAACACCGGCCAAGATAATCGTTAGCGGTTGGTGCCACGGGGTAGTTGCCAGCGCATGACTGATATAACCCAAGTCAGTTGTCCCGACTGCCAGTGCCACCACCACAATCGTCAGGATCAAAATAGGTTCTACCAGAATGCCGAGGGTGAGTTCCCGGCTGCTGCCCAATCCGCCAAACATGCTGTTGGAATCAATACCCGCCAGCGCAAAGAAGAAACGAAAAATCGCCAGCAAATAGATATCGGTAATAATGTCGCCTGAAATAGGAAACGGAGATACCTGAGTCACGGTTGGCAGTGCCATGCCAATGAGTAGCATGGTGACAATTAACACCCACGGCATGATCCAGAAGATAAACCCGGCATTGGAGGGAGCAACAGACTGGCGACGGAGTAACTTGGCAATATCACGATAATCCTGCAAAATCCCCGGCCCTTTGCGCGAGTGAATTTTGGCGCGAAGTACCCGAGAGAACCCGGAGGCTAACGGCGCAAACATTAACATGAGCATTGCTTGTGCGACGGCCAACACAATCCAGCCGGAAGCTGGCATTTCAAGTGGAGACATGATCAACTCACTCCTGACATGAAGGGAAAGAACAACACGACAAATAACGCGACGGTGCTACACAAGAAATGGACTTTACGGCTATCAAGACCATTATCTTCTACGCTCTGGCTACCATCGGTGGTTAGGCAAAGACGCGGCAATATGTAGCGTTCAGTCAACGATTGCTGAGGACGGTTGTTGTAAATGAAACCAAACATATGGCGCATCGGGCGAGTGACACCTGACGCAGAAACAGTCATACGGTGCTCGTACTGGTAACCACAGGCCCAAGGGTCGCCTTGTTGACGATTAGCCAATCGACGCTGACGGAAGGCATATAGCAAAGTCGCCGGCACCAAGGTCAGCAGGGTCAGCGCAATCGCAATGACGGGCGTCGATAGAATTGCCTGATCGGCAACAGCAGGATATACCGCCATACCATTCGCCACCGAGACTGGCGCGATATGCAAAACCGAAGACGCTATTGCAGAGAAATATGGCGCAATCCATGGCGAGCCGATGCCCAGCACAATACACAGCACCGCGAGAGCCGATGTCGCCGTTACCATTGCAGGCCCAACCTCGCGGGTGTTCGCCGCTTGCTCCGTTTTTGGTGCACCGGCAAAACAGATACCGTAAACCTTGACGAAACACATACAGGCCAACGCCCCGGTTAACGCCAGCATTACCATGCCAAAAGGCCCTGCCAGAAGATTGGCTACGCTGCCGGTTTTTCCGAGGCTAAATAGCGACTGGTAAATAAACCATTCAGAGACAAAACCATTCAGCGGAGGTAATGCACAGATAGCCAAGGTACCGATTAGGAATGTAATAGCGGTTTTTGGCATGGTTTTGCCCAAACCGCCCATCTTGTCCATGTCTTTGGTGTGCATCCGATAGACAATAGAGCCGGAACCAAGACACAACAGGCCTTTGAATACCGCGTGGTTCAGCAAGTGGTACAGACCGCCCAGCAACCCCAGCAACGCCAAGGTCGGATGATGAGAGGCGATCCCTATCATGCTCACCCCGACACCAATTAAAATGATGCCGATATTTTCGATCGTGTGATAAGCAAGCAAGCGCTTGATGTCATGCTCAGCAAGGGCATACATAACTCCGAGAACAGAAGACAGGGCACCAAAGATCAGTACCAGAAAGCCCCACCACATCTGGGTTGCGCCAAGAAATAGCACACCAACTTTTAAAATGCCGTAAATACCGATTTTCACCATGACGCAAGAGATCAACGTCGAACAATACGAAGGGGCAATCGGATAAGCTTTTGCCAACCAACCATGAAAACCAATACTGGCGGCTTTAATCCCAAAGCCGGTCAACGCCAATAAAAACACCAGTGATGCCGTGGTGCCGGTAACAGGATTATGGCTAAACGCACTGAAGTCATAACTGTTGGCATGCAGCGCTAAAATCAAAAATGCTGCCATGATCAACACACTTGCTACATGATCGGCAATAAAATACTGCAAGCCTGCTTTCTTGCTTGAGACGCTGCCGTCACTGATAACAATCAGCCAAGAAGCCAGTGAAATGATCTCCATAAACACGATAAAGACCATTACATTGGCTGACACCACCAAAGCTGTCATCGCGGCGGCAAAAACGTTGAACAGAATATTGATTTTCCAGCCGCCTTTACCTAAATATTCTTTAAGGTAATTGATGGAATAGACAGAAGCCGCCATGGTCACGATAGATATCACTACCACCATCAAGGCAGACAACATGTCCATATTCACAACACGACCAACCGCGGCAGCAGCATCTGCCGAGCCATAACCACAAACCGAATGATAACCACAGACAATGGTAGTTAGGCCTGCAAGCATGCCAAATAACCCACCAAAGGCACTGATCACCCCTGCAATACGCAAGCTATCTTGTTCCTGCTTGCGCCCCACCAGCGATACTAGCGCGGCAATACCATAACAAACCAAGGCAAATAGAACTAAAACTAACGGATTCATTGTGTTACGGCTCCATCTTTCACTGATGCAGAACTTTCTGCGGCACATTGGCGTTTCGCCTGACGTGCTTTGGTCACACTCACCTCATCGACCACCACCAGCGCCTGAGTCGGGCAGACCTCGACACAGGCTGGGCCATCTTCACGAAAACCACACAAATCGCATTTCACGGCAATGCTTTTCACCCCGGGCTCCCAGGCCAGAATGTCTTGCCCGAACGTACTGGGTACCGAAGTGGATGGATTACTGGAGCGAGGAGTAGAGGGGATAAAAGTATCGTAGCTATTTGCCATCGCCACGGGACGACTACCATCAAAGGCTATCGCACCAAACGGCAGGCAACCGCACACAACGTACAGCCAACACACAGGGTCTCGTTGAGTAAAACCCGGTCACCTTCTTTGGTAATGGCCTGAACAGGACATACCTTGGCACAGGGGGCATCTTCACAGTGACGGCACATAACAGGTGCTGTCGCATCCTCATGCTTAATCACCGTCAGCCGAGGATGGCTTTGCAGACCTTCTTTCTTATGTACTGTTGAGCACGCTGCCATGCAGGTACCACAGCCAATACACTTCATAGGATCTGCAATTACAAAGCTTTTCATGACATTCCTAGTCAATTGCAAAACCCTGCAAATAGCAAAGAGTGTGCCATTAATCACACTTTTATTTTTAGTGTTATTTATCAGTAAGTTAAAATCAAAGTAGACAGAAAATTAGATACAACTCATTATCAACCAGTTGTTCATCGACACTACTATCGTCAATCAATATCGACAATAGTGTCGAATGACAGCCGTTCCCCAGCAAAAACGCTTTTTACAGTAGGAACTTTTCACAAAAAAAAGGCGGGAGACACAACCTTGTGTCCCCCGCCTTTCCCAACAATATTTGTCCAATTTGTTGGCGACCCTTTCCGGGCTTTTATCAATTTCGTTTTCGGTTTATATCGACACTGATTGCCAGGCGCGGAGAATGATCCGCTCGTCGCCGTCACGCCTCACCCAACCGTCTTTTTCCATCCGGTTCGCGAGTGGAATTGCGTACTTACGGCTCAACCCGGCACGAGTTTTAATGTCGCCCATAGTGATACGATCCTGCGCCTGATGGTCTGCAACCACCGCCTGGACGATACCTTGGTACAGCGCCATATCATAGTAAATGGTTTCATCCAGCGCGGTAATATACTTATAGTGTGCCAGCTGACGCAGCCATTTCTTTCCGCCCGTCACCGACACCTTGTTCAGTTCCAGACCAGCCTTACCCAACCCACGAACTTGCTCTAACAATGCCAACGCTTCAGCTGGCAAGTCATCCTCATTTTCACCCTGCCCGAGACACCACTTACCATGGCTCAGGTGCACTTTATCCTGCTGTTTTATCGCCTGCATAATCACCGATAACACCGTATCGTCCAACCGTAGCCGACTTCCAATTTCGCCGATGCCCATTGCACCATCTTCGGCCAACATTGTGAGCAGGGTGTGCTCGGTGTTCGCCAGCCATTCAGGCGCAAACATAATCGGCTCAAGATAACGGCTTGATATTCCTTGATCGTACCGACTTTACTGGTATCAAAATATCCCTGCAGATTTAACAGAAGCTGATACTTGAATGCAGGAGTCAAAACCGCAGGTAACTGATCTAACTCATCATAGATTCGGCGTTTACGACCTGATGAAATAAAGTCACACCACACCACCTCGCCACCATGCAGCAGACGACTTCCCCCTTTGAGGATAATCGCAACACGCTGGGCAAACTGAAGTGGCAGCGGTTGTTTAAATACCAGTCGCGCCAATTTCGTATCAGGGATATAACAGAGCTTGGCGATACCGTGCCACGTTCCTATAGCCACCTCGACTTCGCGCTGGCGCTTAGCCGGCAATGCCGTTTGAGTTTGGCTGATACGCACCACACAGTGTTCAGCCATCGGGATCACTGACTCAGTGCCGGTCAGAAGGTGACCTCGCCCAACTTCTTTACGGGTCAGTCCCTTAATATTGACCGCAACACGGCAGGTTCCTGACACCGAATCCAGTTGCTGATGATAAGCTTGAATCGAACGCACAGTACCCACCTTTCCCAAGGGGTAGCAGCGCACCTTATCGCCGATGCGCAAGCAGCCTTGCGCCAAGGTACCGGTCACAACCGTCCCGACCCCGTTAACAACAAAGGCACGGTCAACATACAGCAACGGCGGATTCACATCGCCAGAATGTTCAGGTTCAGAGTGCGACGCACATGACTCAGGTGCCGTACGTGTCCGCGCAACGGTCTCGATAACTAACTGTCGTAATGCCGGAATATTGTCTTGATGCAGTGCTGATACCGATACCAGCTCCGGTACCAGCTCTGTCATCTCCATCACATTTTCCAGCGCTTGTTCTTCAATCTCGGCCAACCGCTCCGGAGAAACCTTGTCACGCTTGTTTATACAAACAATGATCTCTTCTATCCCCATGGCGTGGGCAACCTGAACATGGGAGGTTGTCATCGGCATCCAGCCTTCGTCGGCCGCCACCACCAGAATCAACGCATTCAAATGCCATACCCCGGCAACCATATTACGCAAATACCGCTCATGCCCCGGAACATCGATAACGCCGATAGTATTGCCATCATCATCTTGGAAATGAGCAAAACCCAGATCTTGAGTCATCCCCAGCGCTTGCTCATGAGGTCGGGCGGTAACAATACCTGTCAGCGCCTCAATCAGTGCAGTCTTGCCATGGTCAACATGCCCGGCCAACCCCACAACAGCCTGATAGGCAGGTACTACGTTTTTTTTACATGAATCATGGTGTTCTCAACCTATTTCTGGAAACGCTGCAGATAGTGTTCGATTTGGCTTTCAAAGTGATGGAGATCATCATCAAGCAAAGTCGCCAGATTCAGCATCAGCCGATCAGCATGTAAATAAGCAATAATCGGAGTTGGCATCGCACGCAGGGCATCAAGATGTTGTTGTGCCTTACCAGGTAACAACAAAGCCAGACCATAGCAATCATAGGTTTCAGATGGAATTGAACCGCCACCCACCTGCATCTCCATCGGAACCATCTCGGCATACGGTGCCCAGTTTGCTACCAGACGCTCAGCTAAGGCACGGGTGTGCTGGCAACGAAGGAGGGTATGCTGTGCGATACCTTCGCCTGAAGGTGTTTGGTTGAGTTTTCGGATCAGCAACTCTTCTAATAACGACAGAACAATACGCCCCGGCCGGAATGTCCGCATCATCGGGTTTTTAGCCAATATTTTTGTTAAACCCTGACGCCCTGCAATTATCCCGGCTTGAGGGCCGCCGAGAATCTTATCGCCTGAAAAACACACCAGATCGGCCCCCATTTGCAAATATCGGTAAAGCGACGTTTCGCTGCTGGCGTATTGTTCTGATGACAAGCCCGATCCCTGATCAACCACCAGCTGAACATGTTCGGGTAAGCGCTTGGCAACATCCTGAATATCCGGTGATTCGGTAAATCCTTGGATTGAAAAATTAGACTGGTGCACCATCAATACCATGGCAGTATTGTCGGTGATCGCGTTGATATAATCGTCGCTGGTAGTAATATTGGTGGTGCCCACCTCAACTAACTTACAGCCAGATAATGCCAAAATATCAGGAATACGAAAACCGCCACCAATCTGAATTTGCTCACCGCGCGAAACAATCACCTCCTTGCCTGCTGCCAGCGCATGCAGGATCAAGTAAATAGAAGCCGCGTTATTGTTAACAATGACACAGTCCTCAGCACCAAGCCATGCATTGACTAACGTTGGTAGCAAACCATTTCGGCCGCCGCGCTTACCGGTAGCAAGCTCTAGCTCGAGGTTACTGTAACCGGTATTCACCTCACGCACGCTATCCCATATCTCAGTTACAATCGGCGAACGCCCCAGGTTGGTATGTACCGCAATGCCAGTGGCATTAAGCACTCTCATCTGACGCTTAGACTGCTGAACCTCGCAGACTTTGACTACTGCAGCTAACACATCTATACCTCGGCACCTTGCAATTTAAAGCGCTCAGATTGACGAATCAGGGTAAGCTGAGAACGAATGGTCTCCGTTACAACAGGCCGGCTCAAGGCTAAGACATAGGGTTGCAGGGAAGGATGTTGCAGAAGTTGTTCGACTTGAGGTAGACGATAATTGATTGCAGTTTTGACGGCCACTGGCGCATTCCTTGAACTGATCCAGATATAACAATGACCATGCTTTTATTTCAAACATAGTCTGTACTGAAAGAGCCATTTAAGCGCTTGAAATGGCGGAAGAGGCAGGAATCGAACCTGCCAGAGCCTATTCAGCTCACATCGGTTTTGAAGACCGAGAAGGCCACCAGACCTCATCTCATTCCGAAACTGCGTGCATACTATGCGAATAAGGTGCATATTTTATTGATACAAATCATTTATCATACAAATAAGCAAAATTTCTAATGAGGCTGTAAAAAGACTATAAATTGAAAAACTAACCACGAAAATCACGTAGTTGTACCAATCTGGATAAATAGTTGTTCAGAGAATTGCGCAGGAAACATTACTGAGGAAAAGGCATCAGAGCTATAGCTGATCATCAGACGTACAAAAATACGCTACTAAGTACTTTACTTACAAATAGATATGTGGAACTTCGAGATAAGAAAGCTGGAGCGGGCAGCGGGAATCGAACCCGCATCATCAGCTTGGAAGGCTGAGGTAATAGCATTATACGATGCCCGC
>LLEN01000019.1_pt1 | contig 33328 bp, 43 predicted proteins | sample 595881 | NCBI WGS metagenome assembly LLEN01 (sample SAMN02919314, study PRJNA255460) | bioreactor metagenome | biome: chemostat; feature: culture 2012_10.3; material: sediment; isolation source: day86 10degC chemostat 2012 inoculated with Wadden Sea sediment taken from... | place: Germany: Bremen ...
AGTTTAAAAAAAATGGCTAAAGGCATTCGTGAGAAGATCCGCCTAGTATCATCTGCTGGTACAGGACACTTCTACACTACCGATAAAAACAAACGTAACATGCCGGGCAAATTCGAGATCAAGAAATTTGATCCTGTAGTTCGCAAGCACGTTATGTACAAAGAAGCTAAAATCAAGTAATTGATTTTTTTTCTGTTCTTTGATAAAAACCCGGCTTTATGCTGGGTTTTTTTTATGTCTGCAGTTTGCTGCTGGCTGTGTTTCCTCTATACCATGCGAACGCTGCTTTGGTGTTATATTCATAGAGTAGTCAAACTGAGCAAGAAAGGAATAACTATGGGGATCAAGCTGTCACGGCGGGGCTGGAACAATGTTATTATTATTGCTGTTGTTCTCTTTATTGCCGTTATTCAGTTTCCTGATTTGATCAGGGCGCGGTTTGCCACCGATGACACACTCTCGTCTTCGGATGTGCAATTTCTGTTGCCTGAGCAGGCTGTTGTATCGCGGCTGATCCTGCCGCAGCATGTCTTTACTCCTCAAGACCCTCAAGATGGCAGCTGGATCGCTGAGCCTCAGATTGAAGGCGCTCCCCAGACATTCGTTGAGCATTGGCAGTCTCTCGCCGGTACTATCGTCGATGATGATATGATATCTCAGCTGAAGCCGCAGCTGAGCTCTCCAAGAACCGTCGAGGTATGGTTACAATCGGCTGATGAGCCTGTACGGGTAACTGTGTACCAATTACCGCAGTTTTGGCTGTTGAGAAGCTGGCAGGGCACCTGGTTGGCGATTTCGGTCGACGAGTCGTATCTATTTCCTAATTGATCTGATTGTGGAGCGGAACCATGCCTGAGTTACCTGAAGTCGAAGTCAGCAGAATGGGGATTTCACCTCATGTCATTGGCTGTCGTGTGGCCGAAATCATCGTTCGTAATCCTAAGTTACGTTGGCCGGTGCCCGAAGAGATCCGTCAGATTGAAGGACAGGTGATCCGCAAGGTCAGCCGACGGGCGAAATACCTGTTGCTTGAAACCGATATTGCTATGCCATTGTTCATCTGGGGATGTCGGGCAGCCTGCGTGTGCTGCCAGTTTCGGTGCCGCCTGAAAAGCATGACCATGTTGATTTGGTCCTTTCGAGCGGTGAAATGCTGCGATATAACGATCCGCGGCGCTTTGGTGCCTGGCTGTGGCAGCAGCCTCTGGATGAAGAGCATTCGGTATTGAGCAAGCTCGGTCCCGAGCCTTTAAGTGATGCCTTTACTGCCGATTACCTGTTTGAAAAGGCTCAGGGAAAGCGCACGGCCATCAAGCAATTTATCATGGATAACCAGGTCGTTGTCGGTGTTGGGAATATCTATGCCAACGAGTCTTTGTTCAGTGCCGGAATTCATCCTAAACGAGCGGCTGGAGAAGTTTCTCGTCACCGTATGGTGGCATTGGTGGCCGAAGTGAAAGCCGTACTGGCCTTCGCTATCGAGCAGGGCGGGACAACCCTGAAGGACTTCAAGAATGCAGACGGCAAGCCCGGCTATTTTGCTCAGGAGCTGCAGGTGTACGGAAAGGGCGGCGAGCCTTGCCCGCGCTGTGACAAGACGCTGAGCGAGATGAAAATCGGCCAGCGGGCAACGGTCTACTGTGCCGATTGCCAGAAATAACCCGACGTCGTTATACCCCCCTATTGGTGGTACTCACACCGTTAGGCCATAGCGAAATAGAAAGTCTATGACTATGATTCTATGGTGATTGTCTGAATTTGTGATATATCGTCTAGATAGATCTGTTGGGGAAAGGCCATTTATGAAATATCTTGTCACCGGAGCCGCAGGATTTATTGGTAGTGCGGTTTCAGAACGCCTGTGCGCACAGGGCCATGAGGTCATCGGTATTGATAATATCAATGATTATTACGATATCAATCTGAAGCTGGCGCGTCTGGATCGAATAAGCCATCCGGCATTTACCTTCATCAAAATGGATCTTGCCGACCGGGAAGGCATTGCTGACTTGTTTGCGGATCAGTGCTTTGATCGTGTTATTCACTTGGCCGCACAGGCTGGCGTGCGCTATTCCATTGATAATCCGCTTGCGTACGCTGACAGCAACCTTGTCGGCCACCTGACGATACTGGAAGGCTGTCGGCAGCACCACGTTCAACATCTCGTGTATGCCTCCTCAAGCTCGGTATATGGCCTGAATCAAAAGATGCCGTTTGATACCGCAGATAGTGTCGATCACCCTATTTCACTGTATGCGGCAACCAAGAAATCCAATGAGTTGATGGCCCACTCCTATTCACATCTGTACGGTATTCCGACAACCGGTTTGCGCTTTTTTTTACGGTTTACGGTCCCTGGGGACGGCCAGATATGGCGCTGTTTAAGTTCACCAAAAAGATTGTTGAAGGTGAGCCAATTGATATCTACAACAATGGTGATATGCGCCGTGACTTTACCTATATCACGATATCGTCGAAGGGATTATCCGTATACAGGACGTGATCCCAAAAACAAATCCAGAATGGACGGTTGAAACTGGTACGCCGGCAACCAGTTCGGCACCCTACCGTGTCTATAATATCGGCCATGGTAGTCCGGTAAAGCTGATGGATTACATCGATGCCCTGGAAGAGGCGTTGGGTATCGAAGCGAAGAAAAACTTTATGCCAATGCAGCCAGGTGACGTGTACGCGACCTACGCGGATACGGAAGACTTATTTGAAGCGACAGGCCATAAGCCGGAAGTATCTGTCAGGCAGGGGGTGAAAGCCTTTGTTGATTGGTACCGAGAATTTTATCAGTGCTAGCCAAAGAAGTGTTTAGCTTGGTATAAAAAGGAGGCGAGGGCCTCCTTTTTATCTTTATAGTAATAGGTAATCTATTAGTCGTGCAGTTTTTTTTAGCAAGGCGTCAGTGATATATGGGTCGACAAACTGGCTGACGTCTCCATGGTGCAATGCGACTTCTTTTACAATCGTAGAGGAGATGAAAGAGTTTTCTTCTGCCGGAGTCAGAAATACCGTCTCGAGTTCAGGCATCAGGCGGCGGTTCATGTTGGCCAGCTGGAACTCGAATTCAAAGTCAGATACGGCTCGCAGTCCACGTACCAAGATATTGGCTTGGTATTCTTTGGCAAAATCAACCAGCAACCCGGAAAAGCCAACAATCTCGACATTGGTAAGGTGCTGGGTAATACGCTTGGCCAGCTGAACTCGCTCCTCGAGATCGAACAGGGGCTTTTTGCTAGGGCTGAAGGCAATACCGACCACGACGTGGTCAAACATAGCGGCTGCGCGTTCGATGAGATCAAGGTGCCCGTTGGTGATGGGATCAAAGGTGCCGGGGTAGATGACACGGGTATTCTTATTGTGCTTCACAAGGAGATCCTCAATACAAAGATGACGTTATGCTATCAAAAAAAGCAGCAAGGTTCTCCATCTTTCAGGCGAATTGCTATGGTTAATTTTTCCTTATCTTGTATTATCCGGACGGATTGGTTTTAGTTGGAACAAGGTGCTATGAAGAAAGTTCTCGTTGTGCGAAATGATAAAATTGGCGATTTTATGCTGGCATGGCCCAGCTTTGCTATGCTCAAGCAGTCACTGCCTGAGTGTCAGATCACTGCCCTTGTCCCTAATTACACCGCCCCGATTGCTCAGTTATGCCCATGGATTGATGATGTGATGATTGATCCGACCTCGAAAGCGGATAAAACCCAGCAGGCTGGTTTAGTGTCGCAGATCAAGCAACGTGATTTTGATGCGGCTATCTGTCTGTTCTCGAACGGTTACAATGCCAAACTGCTCTGGCGGGCCGGCATTCCATATCGTCTTGCCCCTGCCACCAAACTGGCCCAATTGCTGTTTACCCGCCGGCTAAAGCAGCGTCGTTCACGTTCGGAAAAACCGGAATTTGAATACAACCTGGATTTGATCCGTTACTTTCTTGCTGACAACCAGGTTGCCAGCCAAGAGCCGCAGGCCCATATCTTGCGTTTGCAGAGGAGCTGCTGGCGACGCAAAAAGCGCAGCTGGTGGCTCAGCTGGCACTGGATGCCAGTAAACCGTGGTGTTTTATTCATGTAGGAAGTGGCGGCTCGGCCAATAACTTGTCGTTGGAGCAGTATGCGGCTCTGATAAAGGGCGTGGCAGCAAAACATAACTGTGAGTTCGTATTGACTGCCGGCCCGGGAGAAGAAGCCATGGCCGCGTCGCTTCATACGTTGATCAAGCTGATGTCGCTGCCTACATTTATGACAAAAACGACGGCCTGCAAGATTTTACCCGCTCTTTGGCTTGCGCTGATCTGTTTATTGCCGGTTCGACAGGCCCGCTGCATATCGCCGCCGCACTTGATATTCCGACCATTGGCTTTTTCCCAAGCAAGCGCTCAGCGACGCCGTTACGCTGGAAGACGCTGAACACTACTGGTCGTCATTTGGCATTTTGTCCGCCTGCTGGCAAAGGGCAGGATACGGACATGGGCTTGATTGATATTGACGCCGTACTTGAAAAGGCTACGCCTTGGGCGGCTCAGTACTGCTCCTGATCCATAAGTCGGCATATTTCACGAATGTGGAGTGTGCCGATAGAATTGACAGCAGAAACCCTTGCTTGCCATCAAGAAAGCCGGCTCTAAGGACATACATTTTCAAGAAGCAGCCAATCGCATGAAGCAGTCCCTGGCTGATGCTGCTGCGTTTGCCGCATTTTTCTCGCTGCTCAGCCCAGGCTTTTGCATATCCTGCCGATTTCACCAAATAATGGTGCAGGTCGTTGTAGGTAAAGTGCAGCAGATCGCCTTCTAGAGGCTGTACCTTCATATTCGGTGACAGCTCGACTTTCTCATGCACTAAATCTTGGTTGTATTGTGTCAGCTTGGTTGGGTATAGGCGGTTGACCCTATCCGGATACCAGCCGCAGTGGCGGATATAGCGGCCAAATACCCAGCTTAGGCGCGGAACACTGTATACAGTGTTGTCTTGCGGCGATGATAGCACCTGTAGGATGCTCTGCTTGAGCTCCGGGGTGACACGCTCATCGGCATCTAGCATAGTATGTAATCCGATTCGACATAGCTCTGGGCCAGCTGACGCTGGGGACCAAACCCTGGCCAGTCGGCATTGACGAAAAACTTATCGGTATACTGGCGTGTGATAGACTCCGTGCTGTCGGTACTCCCGGCATCGAGCACAACAATCTCATCCGTCCATCCTTTGACTGACTCTAGACAGGCCTGCAAGTTGTCGGCTTCATTTTTGACGATCAGCGCAACAGCAAGGGTCGGCTTAGTGGCACTCATTTTTTTTCTCCTTAAGGATATGAAAGTCAGAAAGGCTTTGTCGAGCATGGCAATAACAGCATCGGCGCGAATACGTTGCATCGCGTCGGGATCTTTGACTCGACTACGCCAGGACTGCTGGCTCAGTGGTTTTCCTGTTTCAGCCTCAATGGCTTCCTGGTAGGCACTGACAACATAATCTTGATAACAATAGGGGCCTGTTCGTTTCGGATTGTGGTGGGCATAAAGGCCAATCACCGGAGTATTGACGGCAACGGCCATGTGGCTGGGCCAGTATCGGGTGCAATGACCAGATCAGCTTGTGCCAATAAAGCGAGCATTTGCTTTAGGGTGCTTTTCCCGACCAGATCAGTCACTGGCACCTTGCACTGCTTGCTGACGTGCTCGGCCAGCTCTATTTCGACCTGAGCTGGGCTGCCGGCCAATATCACTTTCACCCCTTTTGATACCGCGTGTTCAGCTATCCTGGCATAGCCGTCGGCTGTCCAGTTCTTGAATGCCTTGCTGGCTGCAGGGACGATAACAAGCAACGGAGCCGGATCCGAATGATGCTGCTGGGCCCAGTCACTGTCGGATTTGGATAGCTCTAGCTCCCAATGTGGTGTGATATTTTCAATACCGAGAGCCTGGGAAAACGCCATGAAGCCATCAAGTACATGGGGGGACGTTGGCGAAGGAACGGGGTAGTTAATGAACCAGTTTTGTAAGTCGCTGCTGCGGACGCGGTCAAAACCAAGCCGGTATTTCGCCCTGATCCCAAGACTGGCGATACTGGCTCTCAGTGCGGTTTGCAGATGTAGCAGCGCATCGAATCTTTCGCCATGCAGTTGCTGCCACAGCTGGGTGTAGCCTTTAAACCCCAGTTTTTTTTATCAAAGGGAATGACACGTACGCCCGGTAAATCACCCAGTAGCTGTGCTTCTGCCTTGCCCATCACCCACGTTATTTTCGTCGTGGGCCATTGGCGCTGAATGGCCTGTACCATTGCACTGGCATTGCATGCGTCGCCGATGGCTGAAAGGCGGAGGATACATAATGAAGCCGGAGGAGACGAAAATAGGGCCATACTTAATTGCTCTAGAACTCATTAACCTGCATTATGCAGCTGGGATATAAAATTGTAAAACGACTCATTTTAACGCATATGCAAGTAATATCATCAAAAATAAGCCGGATCTGGTATGACGACTCGTTACTCGGCAAAGAGCCTGCAAGCTGGTTTGATCCGGCATACTGGCAGCAGCAAGAGGCCATTACCGGTCAGGCAAATGGTCGTGGTACAACGTATTTTATTTCCACCCTCAAGTTACCGATGGCTCTTCGTCATTATTGGCGTGGGGGATTACTGGGGCGGCTGATAAAAGATCAGTATGTGTTTACCGGTTGGGAAAAGACGCGTTGTGCTGAAGAGATCAAATTGTTGCAACTATTGGCCGAAGGCGGTGTCAGAGTGCCAAGACCAGTGGCAGCCAGGGCGGTGCGATGCGGCCTGACATACCGTGCCGACATTCTTACCGAGCAGGTTGCCAATGCCAGCGATTTGGTTGCGGTGCTGCAACAGCGACGATTGTCTGAGGCGGAGTGGCGAGATATCGGCAGTTAATTAAAAAAAATGCATAATCTGCAGGTATGTCACACCGATTTGAACATTCATAACATACTATTAAACGATAAGGGGCAGTTCTGGCTTATCGATTTTGACAAGTGCTACCAGAGCAAAGGTGACAAGTGGAAGCCAAGTAACCTCGAGCGGTTGCAACGCTCCCTGAGGAAAGAGGTGCAGCGATTTTCTATACTATGGGATGAGAGCGAATGGAATTGGCTGTATAGCGGCTATATTGAATTATAAAAATAATCAAATGATACACATTTTTTTTGACGTGAATTAATGATAGACAGTGAAACTATGAACCCAGTAATTATATTATGTAACCGGTTGAGTAAAATTGTTGGCAACGTTTGCAAGTTGCTCTCATACCCTTTTCATTTTGTGTTTCCTAAAAAAAAGGTTTGCAATACCTTCGTATTCGAAGGCCAAGATACAATCAAGTAGTGAATCTGAAATCCCGAGAGTGATCTGGCAAACAAATTATTCAAATAAATCGACCTTGCCGGTATATCTTAACTATCTATTCAACCGTTTGATGTCTCTTGATCATGATTATCGCTATGTGAGCAATGAAGAGATAGAAGAGTTTATTAGAGATAATACCTCTGAAGAGGTGTATGAGTGTTATAAAAGGATCAATGATGGTGCAGCAAAGGCCGATTTATGGCGCTTGATCGTCCTGAATCTTAAAGGTGGTGTTTACCTTGATATTGATGCTAACTTGGTCTGGCCATTATCAAAAATAACTAAAGGTAAAAGCCAAATTTTTATAACAAATAAGCAAGATACGCAGATAACCAACTTTTTCCTTGCAACGGCACCTGATAACCCTATCTTCCAGAAAACAATCGACCTTATTGTTAACAACATAAAGAACAGGGATGAAACCAAGGGGGTATACTCAACAACCGGTCCGGAAGTGTTAAGTGACGCCTTAAAAGGTGAAGAGGTTGAGTTCAGAAGTTATCGCTATACCTGTATCCAGGGTAGTTTTACCAATGAGTACTTCCAATATCTCGATAAGCCGAGAGGAAAGTGGATTCATACTTCGGCTAAAGACCTGATCAAGGATGAGGATTCAGACTCGAAAGAATAACTATCGATTAAGATCTTTTGGAAATATATGCTCAGCCCTTACGTGAAGAGCTGAGCATAATGTCATTCCGCTATTAATACGGGGTTCAGCTTGTTTATTGTTTTTTTTGGATTGCACCCTGATTCAGTTTGACTACCTGCAGTGCCTGCTGGCCGGTTTTCTCTCGTGATGCTTGGTCTTTGAACCAATAAGTGAGTTGTTTGGCAATGGCTATACTATCCTGACAGACAATGCAGCCATTGTGGTCAAGTAGCTGCTGGGTAATATCTGCAAAGTTAAAATAACTAGGTCCGGTGATAATGGGCTTGGCCAGTGCCGCAGGTTCAAGCAGGTTATGCCCGCCAACCTTATTTCCCAGTAAACTTCCGCCGATAAAGGCAATATCTGCGGCGGCCAGCATCACTAACATCTCACCCATAGTGTCACCGAGATAGACATCACAGCTATCGGGCACTGTATCACTTGATACTTCGGTTCGGCGAATCACATTCAGCCAGTTGAACGACACAGTTCAGCGACATCAGCAAAGCGTTCGGGGTGGCGTGGCACCAGGATCAGTAATAAATCCGGAATTTCTGCTCTGACCCTATTGAAGGCATCTAGAAGCTGCTCGTCTTCTCCCTGGTGGGTACTGGCGGCAATCCAGACGGAACGTTGCTGTCCAAGCGCCAGCCGGAGCTGATTGCCTTTGTCCCTAATGCCTTGGTGAATTGTAATATCAAATTTTATCGATCCGGTGACAGCGATCTGTTCCTCATGCAGCCCTAATTGCAAAAAGCGCTGCGCATCATCGTCGTGCTGGCAGAGAAGATAGTCGATATTGTCCCTGACAGTATTGAAGAGCGGTTGCACCTTCTTATATCGTCGGCAGGAACGCTCAGAGAGCCGAGCATTAAGTACGTAGACTGGGATCTCTGTCCGCTGGGCCTGAGCTAGGGTATTCGGCCACAGTTCTGTTTCCATGATTAGCAGGACTTTAGGTTGCGTGACACGTAAAAATCGTTTAATTGCCCAGCTAAAATCAAGCGGCATGTAGCGATGTTCTACTAGCCCCGAAAGCTTCTCTGCCTGTGCTGCACCGGTACTGGTGGTCGTGGTGATCAGGACCATTTGTTCGGGATAAACCTGCTGTATCGCTTTGATCAACGGTGTGGCCGCGATGACCTCTCCAACAGAAACCGCATGTATCCAAATCGGATGGCGGGACTGTAAAGGTGGGCAGATACCAAAGTGCTCACGCCATCGTGGGCCGTAAGCTGGCTTGTCGTCCTGCGACTTATATAGCTTTCTCAAAAAGAAAGGTGTCGCAAGGTACAATAGTATTGAGTAAAGGCTGCGTATCATGGGCTTGGATAACTATGATGAAAGTTTTTCGACGGCTTCAATGACGCGCGACGGAGGCAGATCATTGAGGCACTTTAAGTGGCCGTATGGGCATTCTCGCTTGAAGCAAGGGCGGCAGCTAATATCAGTATGCACGATCTCTAGCTGTTGTGATAACGGTGGTGTGTAATCTGGTGATGTTGAGCCGTAAACGGCGATAATTTTGGTGCCAACCGCGGCTGCGATATGCATCAGGCCAGAGTCATTGCTTATCACGATTTCGCAGCTTGCCAAAAGGTCGACAACTTCAACAAGCTGGGTTTTTCCTGCCAGGTTAAAGCAATGCTGGCGCAGTTCTGGTGCAATTTGCTGCTGAATATCTTCTGTGACAGCCTGATCTTTGTTTGAACCAAACAGCCAAATTAGATAGCCCTTTTGGATAGCCTCGGTTGCAACCTGTGCAAAGTATTTATCTGGCCAACGTTTGGCCGGACCAAATTCGGCCCCCGGGCACATACCAATGACAGGGCGCTGTTGGTTAAGGCCAAGAGCCTTGATACTGCGCAGTTGTGATTCACTATCGACCATCAGTTTAGGGTGAGGCGTAGTTGGAAGACTGCCGCTGTTATGCATACTTTGTTTTTCGTAAGCAAGCGCGCAATAGCGCTCTACCATCAGTCCAAAGTTTTTTTTGTTTGTTCGAATATCATTCAGAAGGCCATAACGTGATTCGCCTTTCCATCCGGTACGAGACGGAATACTTGCAAACAATGGGATCAACGCTGATTTGGCAGAGTTGGGCAGCACAAAGGCATGAGTATATTGTTCTATACGTAGTGATTTACCGATCTTGTAGCGACCCTTGAGATTGAACTCACCATGACCAATCGGCATCTCGATAGCGTTGTCTACTTCGGGCATACGCTCGAGAATAGGCCGACACCATGCCGGTGCCATCACGTCAATCGTTGCATCAGGATGCTGTTGCTTCAGGCTTATATATAGCGACTGAGACATCACCATATCGCCCACCCATGATGGACCTATAATCAGTATTTTCATTTTTACCACCGGAGCCTGAAAGACTGCACATCATATTGACAATCTAGGAAGTGTATATGGAATGTCATATTTAATGAATGAATTTTTTTTATCTTTCATCGAAGAGATAACCTTGGCTGGGTTACCACCAATAATAATATCACTATCAGTAAATCGTTTGGTGACGTTTGAATTTGCAGATACAACAGTATTGTTATTAATCGTTACGCCTTTTAAAATGGTACTTTTAGCACAAATCCAGACATCGTCACCAATAAAAATAGGTTGATCTGGGTTTGTTTGATCATTATTTAGATCTACTATGCCATGGAGGTCGGTATCCATAAATAGTGTTTGCCATGAAATAAGGTTACTACGACCAAAAGAGATCTTATGGTTGCATACGATAGTTGTTTCACCTGTGAAGTTACTTCCTTCACCAATCTCAAGGCTGCCCCTGATATCAAGCTTAGTCCCTGTCCCCAGCTTTACTCTAGGGTGAAGAGTTATAGTGCCGTTGTGAGAAAGGGCCCACAGTGCACGTGATTTTGCCGGATCTGCAATTTGGACTTTGCCAAAGCCAATTTTAATCTTTCCTGTTCTTACTTTCCCTTTTAGAATTACGTTACCAGATAGCTTTTCAATTTTCACACGATGACTAACAATTATTGGTAGTTTAAGTGATTGTTTTAAAGGGAGATAGTAAAAGTTAAACAAAAGTGTTTTGGGTATAGCACGAAGATAAAAGTATAGCCTTTGTAGCGCTTTCATGTTTTCTCCAATATTAATCAATGAAAGTTAGTTCTTTATCCCAATGGATATTGTCTTTTATCTCAACTGCAGGTATTCCTGCTGCAATTTTATTCTCTCCAATATCTTTGGTAACAAGGGAGCTAATACCTATAATAGATCCGCTGCCAATATGACAGCCCTTAAGAACAGTCACGCTATCTGCTAGCCAGACATGTTCACCGATTGTTATGCTCTTTGCTGGATTAATTCTTTCATTGTTGCTGAAAATATCATGTCCATCACTAGTCATTATTTTTATATTGCGAGAAAACATTGAGTTTTTGCCAATGGTAATTGTTGTATCTTTTTCTCGTGATGAAAAATAGCAATTTTCACCAATAACACTATTTTCATCAAAGATAATAGAACAGTTATTACCATTAATTTCTATTGTTGAACCTTTTATATTAACACCATCTTTTATTATTAGTTTGTTATTGTTTCCCTTTATGGAAATGTCACATTTCCTAATTCTTGTACCTCCAGATATGGAAATGGTATTTGAACCGGATAACCTTACTTTGTTTCTCAGTTTTAATAATATGTTTTTCATTTGCTGACAACCATGTGTAATAGTACTACATAAAGATATTATATGTTAAATGTCTTTTTATTAACAGGTGGTAGTTATAATTTTGAGAGCTGTCGCTATTAATTTTTTTCAGCTGTTCATTAATAAAGTGTAATATATTTAGTAATTATAAATAAGAAAAGGATTACTTTATTTGTTTATGAAGTGTTGTGCCTTCTAATTAGTTATCTCATACAATTCCAACGAAATAACTTTCCTGCAATATATCTGATATATTGCAGGAAATTAAAATACTAATCTATATCACTTGTTGCTTGGCATATGCTATCTAGAATAGCTTCAGGGCTAGGAATATCAGCATTGGAGTTCATTGTGATATAGTGTTTTTCATAAGTAGGTGTATACCTAAATGGTACCGTGGCATAAAAAAAATTCCGACGGTCGGAGTATGAGTACTAATTGCTACATTTCGTATGCCAGTATCGGTGCTTACGACGACTGATGCTTTCGCAATAAGTGCTATGACATCATCAAGATCCATTGAAGGTTGAACATTTATATTGTCAGAGGTCAACTCTCCTAGTTTATCGGCTTTTTCGCTTTCACTGATCCTTCGAGATAGACATGTTGATAGTTAGGTAACTTTTCGGCTGCAAGATTGATCAAACTTGTTAATTTATCAAAAGGGTACATTTTTCTTTCTTGTGATGCACCGCCAAAATAGACAATAAAAGGCTTTTCGCTCTCTCTTAGATAACGGTTATCAGGATAGCCAAAATCTAGTGGATAAGTAGGGGTATGCCCAAGAAGTTTAAGCATATGTAGCATACTTTCTATCTCTGGCGTCAGGTCAGAGCGGAAGATGGCAATATCATATAATAGTTTCGCTACTGTTGGTCGGTATGGAAATCCAATTTTTAATTTTGCTTTTGTTAAAGCTAACAACCAATATGAACGGTTAGTAGCTGCGAGATCAAAAATGATATCTTGCTCTCCAAGCTCCCTGGCTTTACGTTATTTTTTCTAATTGGGTTATTTTACTACCACTTTGTCTCCCTGGCATGATATGTACATTATCGACTAGGTCTGACGGCATAGCATATTGGTAGTTCGAAACTGCACAAAGTGTAATTTTCGCATTTGGAAAAAAAATTTCCGTGCTTCAATCAGAAATGCACGTGTAATAACCTGATCGCCGAGTGCTGCATGGCGAATCACGGCAATATTTTTAACTTTGTTAGGTTCAAATTCATTAGCTTGATATAAGCGAGCCTTCTTAGAGGCATAAGCTCCTTTTTCAAACCATAAGTGCTTCATATTGTACATTTCGTCATCCTTACCTGTGCATTACTTTTATTAGTTTAGGCATATTCATTAAAGGCTTGAGTTGCTTTATATACCTATATGTTTGGCCCAGTTTGAAATAAATTCGTTTTATCAAGATTCCAAATCTTTCTTTAACATTGGTAAGCAGAGTGCAAGCATAAAGAAGACTGTATAAGTTTGAATTACCATTTGATTACTGTAAAAAAAATTCCAATAATTAGGAATGATGATATAACACAAATGCCTGCTTGTTTGTATTGGTGTTTACACCCAATTAACATGAAGGTAATGTAACCTAATAAGAATAGGAAGGTTAACTCATAAAGTAAGCCATGTTTTACAATACTTTCAAGGTAAGCGTTATGAGGCTCAGTAAAAGAAAAATATGCTGTTTCGTTTGTTACATTTGGACTTGTTTTTTTTCTATATAAATCTTAAACTCGTCGGTGTAGTTTCGCTCTCCCAATCCAAAAATAACTTTACTCGGCGATTCTGACCAATTATAAGATGTGAAGCTTATAGCTTTTTTTTCCACATAATTAGTCTGGCTGTGTTTGATTGATCTATTTTTGTATCAAGAATACTTTCAACTCGACTAGTTACGCCTTCAACTTTTGCTGGAAAGGCGGTCGTTATAAGGGGTAATGAGATTAGACAAAATAAAACGACTTTAAGAAAAAAAATTGTTTATAGCAAGATAGTAGCAATAGGTTAACTACGATAAAAGTAGCTAGCCATGGCCCTCTTGAACCAGTTAAAATCAAACAAACAATGCTTAGAACAATCACGCCCATTAGAGCAAACTTAAATTTTCTATTTGTTAAGTTAAACCAGAATGGAATAGAAAAAGCTAAGAAATAGCTTAAATTTTCAGACCAACGTCCAACGTCGAGAAAGCTTTCTAAGCGTAACGGATTCAAGCCCGTTGCTTTCATGTGAAGGAGAGAGTATAAGCCGTATAAAATAGACAGGCTCAGTCCAGCGAGTAAGCCAATAATTGCAGATTGTTTGTTTCTTTTGTTGTTAAATAACAAAATCAAGTAGGGGAAGATTACTAAAAATAGTGATTTCCTTGCAATGTGTATAATGTCCTCCATGTTTCCTGGAGTAATAAAACAAGATAGCACTGCAACTAAATACACCATTAGTGATATTTTTGTTACTGGTGAAGAAAAAGCTTCTTTTCTAAAGTTTGGATTTGATATTAAACTGAAAATAAAAGATATAATAAGCAGGCTTACTGATATATTGATCCCAGCCTTTGATGTGAATATAGAAAATCCTAATAATCCAAGTAAAAATATTTCTAATTTTTCATTGATTGTTGTATTTGACATTGTGTATTTTCTCATTGCACTGTTGTCTTTTCATAAATAACAGCTAAATTTTCAATATGCTTGCTAATATCGAAGTGTTTTTTTTGCCCTTAGGCATAATTGTTGGCCAGTTGTTGTAATGTTCTCTGGGCTCTTAATTATTTGTTCAAGTGCAAGCAGTATCTGATTGGGGTCTAGGGGGTTAACAGTGAACGGATAGTTTTTCCCAAGGATTTCAGGAATAGCTCCAGTGTTAGCGCCTAAAATGAGATTTTCCGCCGCCATGGCCTCAATCACCGTCAGGCCAAAGGCTTCATTATGTGACAAGATGGCAACGACATCCATCACTGCCAGCATGTTCTCGGTATCTTTACGAAATCCGGGTAAGTGAATTTTCTTGGACAAGCCACTTTGTATAATAGTGGACTGTAGTTCTTCGACAAGTTGTATATCTGAACCCTCATCAGCTTTAAGGCCACCAACCAAGAGGAGATGCAAAGACTGAAGAGGCTGTTTCTTGGCCAAAGCAATAAAGGCATCAAGCAGTTCTTTTTGTCCTTTGGCTGTCCCAAAACGGCCAACAGTACCAATAACGATGGCGTCGGTAGGTATACCTAGCTCTTTTTTTTGTTTGAGCGACAAGCACTGTATCTTCAACTGCTGGACGGATCTCCGTCCCTAGCCACAAACGCTGGATTTTTTTTCGGCCGGAACTGGCAGCGCTTTCAGGTTGCGCTTCTTGGTTGCCTCGCTGATTGACAGTATCTGATCAACATGACCATATACCCAGCGATGGTATATATCTTTTTTTTAGGCCGAGTGACACCCATATGTTCGGTAAAGATGATCCGATACGAAGACAGGGTATCCAGCAGAGCAGCAACAACCAGATCGCCCGACTTATGGCAATGGATTAGGCTGATATCATTCTGCAGAAGCCATCGATGGATTCGATAAAGCTGCGTTATCGCTGCTAACTTTGATTCGACTTCATAGGTCTCTATGCCTTGCTCACGCATGCCTTGCGCAACACGCGAACCCTTGAGGCACAGGCCAAACACTTTCCAGCCCTTTTCTTTAAACTGGCCGCCGGTACGGATTGGATACATTTCTAATCCACCCCAACCTTTGGATAGACAGATATGAAGTACAACTTGGTTAGACATTGAGTAATACCTTTGGGTGCCGTCAGGCATCTAGCTTTGTAGGTTGAATATCCGTTACTTATATATCAGACATAACAAAGCAAGCTGAGAAACCCCAGCTCGCTTTGTGAAGTGACTTACATCAGTTTATTGATTAATCAACAACATGTACTCAGCGACCCCTTCGGCGACTGACTTAAAGGGTTTATCGTATCCTGCCGCGCGCACTTTGGTCAGATCTGCTGGGTAAATGCCTGGTAGCGACCTTTCAGATGCTCGGGGAACGGAATTTCTTCCACTTCACCTTTGTCATGGTGCTTGATGACGGCCTTGGCAACCTCACGGAAAGATTCGGCATTGCCGGTACCGCAGTTGAAGATACCCGAGGTATTGTTTTGCCAGAACCACAGGTTCATCTGGCAGACGTCACCGACATAGACGAAGTCACGCTTGAAGGTATCGGAGCCCTCGAACAGCTTCGGATTGTCGCCATTTTTGATTTGGGTATTGAGGTGGAAAGCAACCGAGGCCATGCTGCCTTTATGCTGCTCGCGCGGTCCGTAGACGTTAAAATAGCGAAAGCCGGTGATCTGAGACAGAGTTTCGCCGTGTTCCTCGGCATCTTGCCACAGGCGACGGACATAGTTGTCGAACTGCTGCTTCGAGTAACCGTATACGTTCAGCGCGCCTTCATACTGTTTTTCTTCGATGAAGTCATGATCACGGCCGCCGTAAGTTGCCGCAGAGGAAGCATATAGGAACGGGATCTGACGTTCTAAACAATAATGCAGTAACTCTTTAGAGTATTCATAATTGTTAAGCATCATGTATTTGCCGTCCCACTCTGTGGTAGCAGAGCATGCGCCTTCATGGAAAATAGCCTCAATTGGGCCAAAATCATCACCTGCCATGATTTGGGTAATGAAGTCTTCCTTATCCATGTAATCAGCGATATCAAGATCAACGAGGTTGGCAAATTTGGTTCCGTCTTTCAGGTTATCCACGACCAAAATGTCGTTGCGTCCTTGCTCATTCAGAGCCTTTACAATATTGCTGCCGATCATGCCGGCGCCACCAGTTACAATAATCATGGCTATTCCAGTCTTTAATACATTGGGACAGCGGCCGCATAACTGCCACCGCTATAAATATTCTTTGTGATAACATTACACTATTGCCATCGGGTGACGGAAGTGAGAAGCAAATGAAGACCCGCGATAGAATTATTCATGCAGCACTGGAGCTTTTCAACGAAAGCGGTGAGCCAAATATAACCACGAACCATATTGCCGCTCATCTGGGGATCAGCCCCGGCAATCTGTATTATCATTTTCGCAATAAAGAAGAGATTATACACAGTATTTTTGATGAATACGCCCGTGATCTCAGTATTCGTTTTCAGCCGCAGGATGAATCGAACGTAACTGCCGATAATTTATTGGGTTATCTCGATGCGGTGTTTATGTTGATGTGGCGATATCGTTTTTTTTTACGCCAACCTACCGGATATCTTGCGACGTGATCCTGAGCTGCAGCAAAAATACCTGGCTGCCCAGGAGGAGCTCCACCAGAATATTATGGGGATGATGAACAGCTTCCGTGCCAGCGAGCTGCTTGATCTAGATGATGACGAGTTGCTCAGCCTGGCGAATACCCTGAAGCTAGTTGCCTCCAGCTGGATTTGCTACCAGACCACCCAGGCGGTTGGGGCGAAAATCACCAAAGCGGTTATTTACCAAGGCGTTCTGCAAATGCTGAGTATTGTTCGTCCGTTGACGACCGCAAAAGGGAAAGAGCAGGTAATCCAGCTTGAATCCCATTACTGCGAGCAGGTAAAACGAGAGACCTAGCATCGCAACTCGCTGGCTGATGACTGACAAAAGCTTGTGGGCTACGGCTATGATCAAGCTCTAAGGATATAGGGACGAAATTCGTACCAGTTGTACGTTTTGTTCCGCAAGTCCCGGCAGTTGCTCCTCAAGAGTTGCCAAGGTCACGGGTAGGGGTGCCCAATCGCGATGGCATAACCGTCGCGCTTGGCGTGCCGAACAGCCTGCTCTAGTTGCTGGCGGACAAACTGTGGGGTGCGGAAATGGTCAAGAAAGATATGTCGTCGCAGGGCCGGAACGCCTTGGGCTCGTGCCTGCTTTAACGCAACTGACTTCGCCGTTGTTCGGCTATCGAGAAAGTTCACCCCTTGTTCATTCAGTACATCCATAACCCAATTCATCGCCTTGGTATTCTGGGTTAGGGCGCTACCCATGTGATTATTCATCGCGACGGCATTTGGCACCCGGCTCAAAGCACGGCGAAGTGTTTGCTGGAGTTCGGCCTGTGTCATTATTCCGGTGAGGGTGGTTAGTTCTAATGGTGCCTGGCGCTGGGGCTCCATTGGCATATGTAGTAGTGTATCCCGTTGTTCCTGCTCGGCCTGACGGGATGTTGCGAGATCAAAAGGGGTATTGGGAAGAATGGAGATGCTTACTTCAGCTGGTAGGATGGATAGCGCAGTCGGCATTGCCCGATAGCCCAGATCATCAATGACGATTGCCAGCTTAGCTGCGTAGGCATAAGTTGGCAGGACCAAGCTGAAGAGCAGAGAAAACCAGATTGCAATCCGTCGCATGCAGGTGTCCTTATCTGGCTGAACTTACCTTGTCAGCCATCTTTTAGGGTTAATAGGGTTACCTTTACGGCGTATTTCAAAGTACAGTCCCGAGCGTTCCTGACCCCCGCTGTCCCCGACAAGGGCAATGGCATCGTTGGCCTGTACCACATCGCCGACTTTTTTTTCAGTAAGGTTTGGTTGTAGCCATAGAAGCTCATATCCCTTTCCCGTGATCGATAACGAGCATCAGCCGTAGCCCCGCAGCCAGTCGGCAAATACAACCTTACCTGAATATACCGCTTTGACCTGGCTTCCGGATGGCTTGCCAATCACCATACCTTTCCAGCGCAGCTCTCCTTGCTGGACTGTACCGTATTGATGAAGAATTGCCCCCTTCACCGGCCATGGCAGCTTGCCTTTGTGTCTGGCTAGCCCGTCCATTGGGGCTCGTCGTGCTGCCTCGGCTGCTGCCTTGGCTTTAGCTATCTCTTTGACTAGACGCTTCTCGTTGGTCTTCAGTTCAGACAGGTATTGGGAATCCGTTTTTTAGCTGGCCTTTGATGGTACGAACCGTTTTTTTTGCGCTGTCGCTGCTCGGTTTCCAGCTTGCTTTTTTTTCAGTTTTCAGCTGAGTCAGTAATGCCTGCTGTTGCTGGCGTTGCTGACTCAGCTGGTGTTTTTTTTAAGCTGCAGCTCCGTGGTCGTTGCTGCCAGTTCATTAAGCGTATTGGCTCGTGCTTCACTCAGGCGCTCTGCATATACCGACATTCGATCAAGTTCGGTACTGTCTTCGCCACTGAGCAGGGTCGCCAGTTGGCTGTTTTTCCCCTGGCGGTACTGGGTGTTCAGAAGCTCTTTCAGCATTTCCTGTTGGCCGAACTGCTGTTGCTGCAGAACCTGTTGCTCTTGCTGAAGCTTGCTGATGGAGCGATCGAGCTGGTTGAGCTGATTATCTGCCTGGTGGATCTTCTTGGCTGTTGCTGCGATGGCAAGCTCTTGTTGCTTGAGTGATTTTTGCAGGGTATTGATTTTCTTTTGCTTGCTGCCTAGCTGATCCTGCTGGCGTGTGATTTCCTGCTTTACCCCATCGAGCTGGTTTTGGTTGGCAGCGTGCACTGATAGCGAAAATGTCAGGCATAACAAAGCGCCAGTGCATAATGCACTGGCGCGGAGGATGTTGCTTAGGTGTTTGATCTTATCCCGCATGGGGGAGATTATTTCAGATCAAACAGCACCTGACCAGTCATCTCTGAAGGGATTTCCATATCTGTTAGCGCCAGCATAGTTGGTGCAAGATCAGACAGTTTACCGCCTTCTTTCAGGGTCAGTGACTTGTCGCCCACATAAACTAGCGGTACCGGCAGGTTGGTGTGTGCTGTATGAATGCCACCAGTTTCAGGATTAACCATCATCTCGGCATTACCGTGGTCGGCAGTGATAAGCAGCTGGCCGTCAACTTCTTTGATGGCTGCAACCACTTTACCAATACAGCTATCTAGCGCTTCACAGGCCTTTATGGCTGCATCGTAAACACCGGTATGGCCAACCATGTCGCCATTCGGGTAGTTACAGATGATAGTGTCGAACTCGCCGCTCTTGATGGCTGCAACCAGCTTTTCAGTTAGCTCTGGTGCACTCATTTCAGGCTGGAGATCATACGTTGCCACTTTCGGAGAAGCGACTAGCGAGCGAGATTCGCCGTCAAATTCACTTTCTACGCCGCCGTTGAAGAAGAAAGTAACGTGGGCGTATTTTTCTGTTTCAGAGATACGCAGCTGCTTCTTGCCTTTCTTTGATAGCCACTCACCCAGGGTATTTTCCAGGCTTGCAGATGGATAAGCGATAGCTAGATTAATATCTGCAGCGTACTGAGTCAGCATCACAAAATCAGCCAGTGCAGGCACTTGAGCACGCTCGAAACCGGCGAAATCCGTTTCGAATGCACGAGTGATTTGGCGGGCACGGTCAGCACGATAGTTCATGAAGATAACGGCATCGCCATCTTCCATTGCGGCAACGTCCTGGCCTTCGGTACGGATTTCGGTTGCTTTAACGAACTCATCGTTTTCATCACGCGCATAGGCAGCTTCAAGGCCTTCAACGGCAGATGCCGCCGAAAACTCGGCGTTGGCTGCTGTCAGTAGGTTGTAAGCAACTTCAACACGGTCCCAGTTGTTGTCACGGTCCATTGCGTAATAACGGCCAACCAGAGAAGCCACGCGTCCTTTGCCTAGCTCGGCAAATAGCGCATCGAAACGTTCCAGTGATGCCTGTGCGCTACGAGGCGGTGTATCACGGCCGTCGAGGAAGCAGTGCAGGTAGATTTTTTTTCTGCGCCGCGCTTGGCTGCCATTTCAACCGCTGCCGCGATGTGATCTTCATGGCTGTGCACGCCGCCTGGAGACATCAGGCCCATGATGTGAACCGCTTTGCCGGCATTGATGGCTTTATCCATTGCCGATACCAGGGCTTCGTTTTCGAAGAAGTCACCGTCAGTGATAGACTTGGTGATACGGGTCAGATCTTGATAGACAACGCGACCGGCACCAATGTTGGTATGACCAACCTCAGAGTTCCCCATTTGACCGTCAGGCAGGCCCACATCCATGCCAGAGGCAGAAATCAGGGTGTTGGCTTCACTTGCCATCAAGCCGTCAATAACTGGTGTGTTTGCGTTTGCAATTGCATTGTCGGAATTGTCTTCGCGGTAACCCCAGCCATCCAGGATAACTAAAGCCAGTGGCTTCTTAGCAGACATATGCTGTCCTCTCATAAAGTTAGAAATCTGAGTTTAATTTAGACCAATTACATTAAATATCTGATGAAAGATGAAATATCTAAGGTGATGAGTCTTGTTTGTGTGTAATTTTACTACAAGTTATGGCGAAAACTGTAGGGCAAGATCAAACAATGCTGTAAATAGATTGTTATCTTCCTACGTGGAATATATTCATTTCTGCGCTTGAGTGTAAGCCCCGATTGAGAGTTTTTTTTCTATTTCATTGAAAGGTGGAAGCTGAAAACGATTGTTCAGGCGTATACTGTTAACGCCGGAATCGAGTGAGCCACGGCGCGGAATTGTTGACACCTGCTGTACAACAAAGTTGCCGCGGGTATACTCGGGTTCCTTTTTAGGTGGAGTTTGGCCCTGATTTCAGGTGTCTGGTATTAGGAAAATAGAGCGAAAGTCATGCAGCAATACATCGATTTTGTTACAAGTAATCCAATGTTATCCCTCGTGTGGGTGGGTTTGATCGTGGCGATCATCGCCTCTTTTGTGAAGCAGAAGGCCGCGGGCTATAAAGTTATTACGCCCAATGAAGCAACGGGCATGGTGAACCGTGAAGACGGCGTATTCATCGATATCCGCAGCCGTGATGAGTACCGTCAGGGTCATATTGCGGGCGCGCTTCACATTTTGCCGAGTCAAATTAAAGAACAGAACTTTTCAGAACTTGAAAAGCACAAAACAGCCCCAATCATTGTGGTATGCAAGACAGGCCAGACAGCACAAGAGAGTGCCAATCTGTTACATAAAGCCGGTTTTGAAAATGTCAATTTGCTGAAGGATGGCCTGATTTCTTGGAATGAAGCCAATATGCCGCTAATCCGCAGCAAATCGAACAAAGGCAAGAAGTAATACCTTGCCGCTCGGATAACGCGATACTTGACGGCGTTTCCGACGCAGATCGAGTTTGTGCAGCGTGTGATGATTATCATGGTTGCGAATATTTATGATCTCATGTGATGAGATTGAGAGATAAAAAAGGACACGAAAATGGCTGAAGCAGCAAACAACGAAGAACAACAGAACTTCCAAATCCAACGTATCTTCCTGAAAGATGTTTCTTTCGAAGCGCCAAATTCACCAGACATGTTCCAGAAAGAGTGGAACCCTGATGTGAAACTGGACTTGGATACGCAAAGCCGTGAGCTGGGTGAAGGTGTTTTCGAAGTTATTCTTCGTCTTACAGTGACTGTGAAGAATGCTGACGATACTGCGTTCTTGTGTGAAGTTCAGCAAGGCGGTATTTTCTCTGTTTCTGGCATGGAAGCTCCTCAGCTAGCGCATTGCTTGGCGCATTCTGCCCGAATATTCTGTTCCCATATGCACGTGAAACTATCTCAAGCCTAGTGGTTAAAGGTACGTTCCCACAGCTGAACCTGGCGCCAGTTAACTTTGATGCTTTGTTCATGAACTATCTTCAGAACCAAGCGCAAGCTAACCCTGAAAGCACTGAAGCTTAATCGCTAAAGGGCCGTTATGAATCAGAACGTAGATAAAGCAATCACGATGACAGTGCTGGGTGCCGGCTCTTACGGTACCTCATTGGCCATATCTCTGGCCCGTAATGGCGCTAACGTCATATTGTGGGGGCATGAACCTGAGCATATGCACAGCTCGAAATCGATCGGGCGAATGAGGCATTTCTGCCGGGTGTTCCGTTTCCTGACTCGCTGATTGTCTCGGCGGATCTGGAGGCAGCCGTTCAGGCTTGTCAGGATTTGCTGGTTGTGGTGCCGAGCCATGTGTTTGGTGAAGTACTGTCTAATGTGAAGCCTTTCCTGCGTGAAGACTCACGTATTTGCTGGGCAACCAAGGGACTTGAGCCTGAAACCGGCCGTCTGCTGAAAGAAGTTGCCATTGATGCTCTGGGTGAAGATGTGCCATTGGCCGTATTGTCTGGTCCGACGTTTGCCAAAGAGCTGGCAGCGGGAATGCCGACGGCGATTGCCGTTTCCTCTCCCGATGAGACATTTGTCCGTGAGCTGCAGGAGAAAATTCACTGCAGCAAAACTTTCCGCGTTTACAGCAATACCGATTTTATCGGTATGCAGCTGGGCGGGGCAGTGAAGAACGTGATTGCGATTGGTGCCGGTATGTCAGATGGCATTGGCTTTGGTGCCAATGCCCGTACAGCCCTGATCACGCGTGGGCTGGCTGAAATGTGTCGGCTTGGTGCAGCCCTGGGCGCACAGCCTGAAACCTTTATGGGGATGGCTGGATTGGGCGATCTGGTACTGACATGTACCGATAACCAATCGCGAAATCGTCGTTTTGGTTTGGCCTTAGGTCAGGGAAAAACGGTTGATTCGGCCCAGGTTGAAATTGGTCAGGTGGTGGAAGGCTATCGCAATACCAAGGAAGTCTGGGTGCTTGCCCAACGCTACGAGGTTGAGATGCTATCACCGAGCAGATCTACCAAGTACTTTATCAAGATAAAGATGCTCGTGAAGCAGCCAAAGATCTGCTAGCTCGTGAGAAAAAAAAGACGAATAACGGCGATATAGCCAATGGCGACACATAGCTCCGGTTGCTGGTAAGCAGCAAGAGAGTGACGTTGCGCCAAAGAGTAATTAAACAACGCGAGCTGTTAAGCTCGCGTTGTTTTTTTTTTCTGAGCGCGTTAAAGTTAAATAGATACCGAATTGATGACAAAATAGACAGAGGGTGATGTGAGGGAATGTCAACAATATGAGGTCTGGCAGGCGATCAAGCGGGAAGCGCGAGAGCAGTCAGAACAAGAGCCGATGTTAGCCAGCTTTTATCATGCAACGATTATCAAGCACGATAATTTAGCTGCTGCGCTAAGTTATATTTTGGCCAACAAGCTGGCGACGCCGTCCATGCCGGCCATGGCGGTGCGCGAAGTCGTTGAGGAGGCGTTTGCCGCAGATTGCATGATCACCGAATCTGCTGCCTGTGATATCCGTGCCGTTGTTGAACGTGACCCCGCGGTAGAGATGTACTCTATTCCTCTGTTATACCTGAAAGGCTACCATGCTCTACAGGGTTACCGTGTATCCAACTGGCTGTGGAAGCAGAAGCGAGTTGCGCTTGCTGTGTATCTGCAAAATCAAATTTCGGTGGCCTGCCAGGTGGATGTTCATCCGGCAGCCACGATTGGCCAGGGGATCATGTTCGACCATGCGACCGGTATTGTTATCGGTGAAACGGCAGTGATCGATAATGATGTTTCTATTCTCCAGGACGTCACCCTGGGCGGTACGGGCAAAGAAGGCGGTGATCGTCATCCGAAGATCCGGGAAGGGGTGATGATCGGTGCCGGTGCCAAGGTATTGGGGAATATTGAAGTCGGGGAAGGCGCAAAAATCGGCTCGTGCTCCGTGGTACTTAATCCGGTGCCCCCGCATACCACGGTGGCAGGCGTTCCGGCAAAAGTTGTCGGCAGGCCCAGTAGTGAAAAGCCTTCGATGGATATGGATCAGCAGTTCAACGGAACCGGCCAGACGTTCATGGCTGGTGACGGGATTTAGTTAAAAACAGAAACGAGAGGCGCTGCGCTTCTCGTTCCTAACATTTCGCTTCTTGCTATCTTTAGATTGATCCCTCGAACCCCAGTTGACGCCAGGCTTCATAGCCGATGATCGCGGCAGCATTGGACAGGTTCAGACTGCGGCTGTCTGGATGCATGGGAATTCGCAGGCGCTGTTCTAGCGGTAGGCTGTCAATGAGGTCTGCAGGCAGGCCGCGGGTTTCCGGGCCGAATAGCAGGACATCGCCTTCCTGGAACTTTGCGTTGGTATGGAAGTTGGTTGTTTTGGTCGTGCAGGCAAAGATCCGGCGATCACCAATTGCTGTCATGAAAGCATCAAAATCTTTGTGGCGGTGTACATGCGCCAAATCGTGGTAGTCCAGCCCGGCTCGGCGCAATTTTTTTTCTCTTCCAAATCAAAACCAAGAGGCTCGATAAGGTGCAGGTTGGCACCGCAGTTGGCGCATAGGCGAATTATATTGCCGGTGTTGGGGGCAATTTCTGGTTCGTACAGGGCGATATCAAACATTGTCTGCATGTCAGTTTGGAAATTTGACCATATTGTAGCGAAAAAGAGGGGCGATCAGACAGTGGATTATCTGATCGCCTCACTGAAGAATATGTGGTTAATGGGTCAGGGGTAAGGTAATGGTGATCCGTAGCCCGCCCAGAAGGCTACGACTGGCTTCGATGGTGCCGCTGTGTTGGCGGATAGCGCTTTCAGTAATAGCTAGCCCCAGTCCGGTTCCGCCACTGCTTCGATCCCGTGCCGTGGATACGCGGTAAAACGGACGGAAAATATCATCCAGCTCATCGTCAGGCACTCCCTCGCCGTTATCGTCAATCATGACATAGAGCGTGTGCTCCCTGACGCTGAAGTTGACCTGAATGATATCGTTGCCATATTTGATAGCATTGCGGACGACATTCTCCAGGGCACTGATCAGCAAGTTGGGATTGCCGCTGACTGGCCATTCATTCAAATCGTTGACGCTGAACTCTTTGCTGTTTTGCTCGGCTTCAAAGCGGGCATCTTCCAGCATTTCATACCATAGGCTGCGTGCATCGGAGTGCTCTCGTAGTTCATGACTATTGACCTGCATCCGTGACAGCTCCAACAGTTCACTAATCATCTTCTCCAGCCGCTCTGCTTCGGTATCGATACGGCTTAGCTCTTTGCTTTCTCCCTGTTTGCGCTGGGCCAACGCTGTGGCCATTCGCAGGCGGGTAAGCGGCGAGCGCAGTTCGTGGGAGATATCTGATAGCAACCGCTGTTGGCCGCCGATCATCTGGTTGATTGCCTGAACCATTTGGTTGAAGCTGGCACCGGCTTGCTTGAATTCCTTCGGGCCGGACTCCAGTTTCGGATCGGCTTCGAACTGGCCCGTCGCAACTCGCTCTGCAGCCTGCTGGAGACGACGGGCCGGGATGCTGATTGCCCATGCCAGCCAGAGCAGCAGTGGTGTGCTGACGAGCATAGTGACGAGTAGCAGCTGAAAAGGTTTATCAAGGATCTGGATGAAAAACGGCGGAGGTTTGCGCCAAACCCGACCGACATACATCAGTACAGTTTGTTGTTGATAGTTAAGGGAAAATGGCCCAGCCATCATCCAGCGTCCATACAGTTTTTGTTTTGGTGCGTCAGGGCTGTCAGCCATGGTTATAAAATTACGCAAGGCCTTGTTGCGACCGCCTGGGGAAATAATTTCGCCTTCATCGGTGGTGAAATAGAGCTGAAACCCCTTATGACGGTCATGGTTGGTGAATCGCTGTAATCTGCTCTTGAGCGGTCCTTGATCATGGGAGATCTTGTCAGAAATGCTCTTGGCGGAGGCCTGAAATCGCTTCTGTTGTTGTTCCGGGATCGTATGCTGGGTGCGGGGATCGAGGTTGGGCAGCAATACGATGGTGACGACGACAATAAGCAGTGTCAGCCAGAATACAGCGAAGATCCGGCCATACAGGCTGGAAAAACGTGGCAGCTTCATCTCGGGCCTCCTTTCTTGGCTGGGTGGCGTATTGTCGGTGTGCTAGATGGCATTATATTTCCTCTACCAGCAGGTAGCCCTTGCCGCGAAGGGTCTTAATACGAGGCTTGCCATCGATACGCTCCGGCAGTTTCTTGCGCAAGTTCGATACATGCATGTCAATCGCTCGGTCAAATTGCGCCAGGCGCTTACCTAAGACCTCAAGGCTGAGTTCGTTTTTGGCAATGATTTTGCCCGGGTGTTGAATGAAGTAGCTTAACAAGGCCAACTCGGTACCGGTCATCTCTATGGGCAGTCCTTTGCAGAACACTTCCTGTCGTCCAGGATAGATATCAATGTCTTGATAGGTCAGGCATTCCGGTGTGTGGCGTGATTCACTGCCGGCTGTTTGCGTTCGGCGTAAAATCGCACGCATACGTGCCAGCAGCTCGCGATCACTGAAAGGTTTGGGCAGGTAGTCATCGGCACCGAGCTCCAGTCCCAGAACCCGGTCAATTTCCTCACCTTTCGCAGTCAACATGAGCACTGGCGTAGAGTAGTTTTCCCGTAGTTTGCGTAGCATTTCGGTACCGTTCATTTTCGGCATCATGACATCGAGCAGGATCAGATCGATACTGTCGTCGACTTTGCTAAGCCCTTGTTCGCCATTATTTGCCTCTACGATTTCGAAGCCTTCCATTTCGAGAATGTCGCTGAGCAGCGAAGTCAGTTCCGTATCGTCATCGACCAGCAGAATTTTTGCCATGAGAGTTACCTTATAGTTCCAGTCCCGCAATATGCAGGCAAATACGCGATAAGATGAATGAGATAGCCTCAGTATCGCTAATCTCTCATCCGGAACCAAGTTAATGCTAATCGGCTTTACGCAGTTTTACGTTCTTTAGACAGCAGTTTACCTTGTAGTTGTTATTCTTAACCCATACCCGCTGAGGGACATTTGGAGAAGAACATCATGACTACATTCAAGAAAATACTCGCAATGACAATTGCACTTCCTCTGGCCCTCGGCTCTGCTTCGGCGCTGCCTTCGGCGGCGACGGTAACGGAAATCATCACGGTGGATATCATGGTGGTAAAGGTGGCTGTGGTATGAAAGACGGACGCAAAGTTTTCCGTGAACTGGATTTGACCGATGCCCAACAGCAGCAAATGAAAGAGATGCGCGATGCCAACCGTGAGGCAATGAGAGGCCGCTATGGCGAGCAGCACGCGGCAATGCAGGCTAGCCATGAGAAAATGCAATCATTGGTGTTAGCTGCTGATTTTGACGAGAATGCCGTACGTGAGCTGGCCCAGCAGATGTCAGAACAGCAAGTTGAGCGTCGGGTGACAATGATGAAAAAGCGCCATGAAATGCTGAATATTTTAACGCCGGAGCAAAAAAAATAAATATCAGCAGCTGCAGGCTGACCGTGCTGAGCAATGCAACGCGCGCTGGTCGGAAAAGAACCAGTAATCCTGCTATAGCCAATGAAGTCGCAACGCTGGTTGCGGCTTTCTTTTGGTTGTACAAAATCGGAAATCCCTCAGGAATTTACGGTTCCCTACTATTTTTGTTATTAATTTTCATCGTAAAAAAAAGCTATACTGCGTGACATTGCCCAGTGAGTGCTTATGAATAGGTGTGATTATCATGGATGAAAATGCACTGTTGCCCACGGTTATCACTCTCCCTACATGCACGACTGGTGGCTCTGATGACAGGATATATACTTAAGGCATGGTGCCGCTTTACGTGCGGTATCAGCTTGGTCGTCAACCAGAATGCTAACAGTTTCGTTTCATATCCGCTGGCCAATTAGGCAAATATCATGCTGCTGACTGAAGTCAGGGATGATCGTGATGTGAATCAACAAAATTTTTTTTATCAAAATTGTAATACTTCTACATTAGTAGGAAAGTTACAGTTTACACGAGCATAAGCCCGGCATAGTGGCTTATGGTGCCGAGAGGGGGAACCTCGGTAACTCGTGCCGGATTTGATTTTTCAATTCCCAAAGTCAGAGGGTAACCATGATTAAAAAGATTGGTGTATTGACCAGTGGTGGTGACGCACCTGGTATGAATGCGGCGGTTCGCGGTGTTGTTCGCGCTGCATTGTCAGAAGGCCTGGAAGTTTATGGTGTATATGACGGCTATCAGGGCCTGCACCAGAACCGTATTGAAAAGCTGACTCGCTCAAGCGTGTCGGATGTGATCAATAAAGGCGGTACATTTCTGGGTTCAGCACGTTTTCCTGAGTTTAAGGACGAGAAAGTACGTGCACAGGCGATTGAGAACCTGAAAATTCACGGTATCGACGCACTGGTTGTGATCGGTGGTGATGGTTCATACATGGGCGCGAAGAAGCTGACTGAAATGGGCTACCCATGTATCGGTCTGCCAGGCACGATTGATAATGACGTTGCAGGTACTGACTACACAATCGGTTACCTAACGGCACTGAATACCGTGATTGATGCGATTGACCGCCTACGTGATACGTCTTCTTCTCACCAGCGTATTTCTATCGTTGAAGTAATGGGCCGTCACTGTGGTGATCTAACCCTGATGTCTGCGATTGCCGGTGGTTGTGAGTACATCATCACGCCGGAAACCGGTTTGAACAAAGAAGAGCTGCTGGCGAAGATCAAAGAAGGGATCTACAAAGGCAAGAAGCATGCGATTATTGCGCTTACCGAGCTGATGACCGATGCTAACGAGCTGGCGAAGTACATCGAAGATGAAACTGGTCGTGAAACGCGTGCGACGGTTCTTGGCCACATCCAGCGCGGTGGGCAGCCAACGGCGTTTGACCGTATTCTTGCCTCTCGCATGGGTGCTTATGCCGTTGATCTTCTTATGGAAGGTCTGGGCGGTCGTTGTGTCGGTGTTCAGAATGAAAAAAAATGGTTAACCACGACATCATCGATGCGATTGAGAACATGAAGCGTCCGGTTCGCAAAGATCTGTACGACTTGGCTGACAAACTGTTCTAGGACGGTTGTTGCTGGTTGATAAAAAGCCGACTTTCGAGTCGGCTTTTTTTTGTCTCTGTTTTCTTCATTTTCCAGAAACCAGAAACTAAAAAAGGCCACCCGAAGGTGGCCTTTGATATTCTTATCAATCTATCATCAAACTAGGATGACTTATTTTTTTTCGCTTCAGCGGCTGCTTTTGCGATAGCTGCGAAGCTTGCTGCGTCTAGCGCTGCACCGCCAACTAGAGCACCGTCGATGTCTGGCTGTGCGAAGTATGCTGTTGCGTTTTCAGGCTTAACAGAACCGCCGTACTGGATCACAACATTCTTAGCAACTTCTTCATTTTGCTCTGCGATGTGGCCACGGATAGCTGCGTGGATGCGCTGTGCATCATCAGCTGTTGCTGCTTTACCTGTACCGATTGCCCAGATTGGCTCGTATGCGATAATTGCGCCGTTTAGTGCTTCAGCACCCTGAGTTTTGATCACAGCATCAATCTGACGAGCACAAACTGCAACTGTTTCGCCAGCTTCGTTTTGCGCTTCAGATTCACCGATACAAAGAACAGGAGTTAGGCCGTGCTCTTTCAGGAATGCAAATTTCTTAGCAACGAACTCGTCTGACTCGTTGTGGTATTCACGACGCTCAGAGTGACCGATGATGATGTGGCTTGCACCGAAGTCTTTCAGCATCTCAGGAGAGATATCACCTGTGAATGCACCGCTTGCGTTTACGTCAACATTCTGGGCACCAAGAATGATTTTGCTCTCACCTTTACCGATTAGCTGTTCAGCCAGGTCAAGGTACATTGCTGGTGGAGCTACTGCTACGTCAACACCTTCAACACCTTTTAGTTCAGCATCAAGGCCCTTAAGTAGGTTAGATACCATTTCCTTGCTACCGTTTAGCTTCCAGTTACCCATAACTACAGGATGGCGCATAGCTTTTCTCCAAATCAATTTGATGTAAAAAAAATAATACCAAAAAGCGTAATTCTCTGATCTATTCAGACAACTATGCTCTTGGGTATCCAGCCATTTTGTAAAAATATAACAGCTTGGGTTGATACTTTTACTGTCCAAAATCATTTCTGTGCTTGGTTGTACCTTTTTCAACATCAAAAGTGAACTATAGAGCCGGAAATATTTTTAATTATTTCATTTTGACTAAAGAAGAGGATGAAAAAAAAGACAGTGATCGGTGGTTGAAAAATAGCCTGTTTGCTTGGCTTGTCAGCAAGTAATCAGGTAAGTTGATGAAGCTGCAATACAGTTCCCTGTATTTTTGTCTATTGGCAGCATTTTTTTTAACGTCATGGAGGAAGTTGTGCCTAATCTTGTTATGGAATACGCCGACCCGGTTGCCGAACGTGTCAATGTCCCGGGCTTGTTGGAAGACTTACATCAAGCCTTATTGTCGTGCGGATTGTTCGAGGCAGATTCAGTAAAGTCCCGCAGCTACCCCTGCCATACCTGGCTGGTTGGCGCAGAAGGGGATCTAAATACCTTTATCCATATCGAGCTGAGCATGCTGTCAGGGCGGAGCCCGGAGCAAAAGCGGGAGCTTGCCAGAAGCTTGACTGCGGTGTTGGAGCAGCACGCCAGTACGATAAATAGCCTGACTGTTGACGTTCGCGACATGGATCGTGACAGCTTTATTAAGGTCAGTTGCTAGCCTGTTTTGGGGAGAGAAAGGCATGATCTTGGCTTGATGCTCGGTCAGCGTTTCTGGGGCGTTTAACGCCTGGGCAAAGCGTTTCAGTTGTATCTGCAGTTCGGCCATCAATAGAATATTGGTGTGGTTGGGGTTCTTCCCTTTGGCAATCACCTGGTTGATGTGGCTCATTTGAGCTCGAAGCCGCGGTTGCATCTCGATGCTGGCATTGTTGATTATTTCTTCGCTCATCGACAGCGTAGGGCTTCCAGTTTTTCTGGTGCCTGTTCAGCCATCGCCTTTAATTCATCAAAAGAAGGTAAGGTTTGCATAACGGATCCCCCCTATCAAGCCACCGGATTCGATGATCATGATATTCGCGCTGGACTATCAATGAGTTGGTATGAGTTATGCCTTTAAAGGTAGTCAGCTCGCTAGGAACAAGCTGACTCATTTATGAGATGTTGCACGAGATTGCAGTGAGACAAAGTGAGTTTTACCTACCAATTATTGTCTGCCAGCTTTTCTTTACCAGTAGTGCTCCATGGTGATTTGACCGGCTTTGCGTCGCAGGTTCTTGCTAAAGCCCATGGCTTCGAGTGCCGCCTTTGTCTCCCTTACCATTTCTGGATTACCGCAGAGCATGATCTGGCTTTGCTCGGGGTTGAGCGGTAGGCCAATGTGGCGCTCCAACATGCCATCGGCAATCGCAAGCGGGATCCTGCCGGGTAGTGACAATGCGGCGGGCTCACGGCTGACAAAGGGCTGTACAATCAGCTGTTCCGGGTATTGTGCTTTGAGTTCGTTAATTTCAGCCTGATAGCTTAGATCGGCGGCGTAGCGAACGGCGTGGATCAGAACAACTTTTCGAAACCTGCGCCAGACATCGGCTTCGCGCAGAATTGACAAATAGGGGCCGATAGCGGTTCCGGTGGCCAGCAGCCACAAATGCTCGCTGTCAGGCACCTCGTTGAGGGTGAAGTACCCATTAGCACGGGCTGAAACGAAAACGGTGTCGCCGCTGTCAAGCGCATGGAGTCGAGGGGAAAGCAGGCCGTCAGCAACCCGGGTCGCATAGATTTCAATGTGGTTATCGCTGGGCGGATTCACAAAGGAGTAGGCTCGCTGGATCATTTTACCGTCAATTTCCAATCCTAGCTTGGTAAACTGCCCGGCTTTGAAGGGCTCAATGTTTGCACGCAAGACAAGGCTAAACAGGTCACTATTCCAGTGACGGTTAGTGATAACCTCTGCAGGGATCCAGTCGGCCATAATAATCTCCTAATTATGATTTTTGTATTCGATAAGCGCAGCGCCTCTCTCCGGCAATAATGTGTTCGTTTCGCTCTATACGGCACTCGTTGCCCAGCAAGCGTCGGAAGACAGAGAGTTCAGATTTACATAGTGAAGGACAACGCTTGGCTGCATGGCAAATTGGGCAATGGTTTTCCACCAAAATGAAGTCTTCACCGTCCTGATGAAGTTGGGCCATGTAGCCTTCCTGTTCCCTCAGTGTAGTCAGTATTTCCAGTTTTTCTTTTAAATTATAGCTGTTTGCCAATGCATGCCGATATAGTTCAAAGGTTTGGTTCTCTCTGCGTTCGACAACTTGATGAAGCCCATCTGCACCAAATATTTCTTCGACAGAATCAAGCATTTGAATAATGAGATCGCCATGGCGATCGGCAAAGCGGCGGTGGCCCTTGCTGGTCAGGTTCCAGTGCCGGGTCGGGCGGCCGACTTTGGCTTTGATGTCCTTAAAGTCAACCAAACCATCTTCTTCCAGTCCTTGCAGATGCTGTCGAACGCCCATGGTTGTTAGTTTGAATTCTTCGGCCAGAACCTTGGCTGTCACGGGGCCATCCCGTTTCATCCGATAGAGTATTTTTTTTCAATCGTTTTCATATCAGCTGTATTTTCCTTTATTGGTTTATTATGTAGCTAGCCAAGTAAATAAAGCAACAGCTTTACAAAGTTAAGTATACGCCAGTAATTCTACAGTGAGTAACTAGCGTCGTTTTATTGAGATAGCAGACAAGAAAAAGGCGTGCTGGATTGCACGCCTTTCCGGCTAGATGGGATATTCTGTCCTGAGATACGTTACAGGATATGCCCCTTGATGGCGTCGTCTTTGCGTTCCAGATAATGGGTCGACTTAATACGGCGGATAGTACGGCACTTGCCGCGGATCAGCAGGGTTTCTGTGGTCGCGATATCGCCCTGACGACTGATCCCTTCAAGCAAATCGCCTTTGGTGATACCAGTACCGGCAAAGATAACATTGTCACTTTGCGCCATATCTTCCATACGCAGCACGATGTTCGGTTCGATACCCATTTCGTGGCAACGGTCGATTTCT
>LLEN01000020.1_pt1 | contig 33316 bp, 37 predicted proteins | sample 595881 | NCBI WGS metagenome assembly LLEN01 (sample SAMN02919314, study PRJNA255460) | bioreactor metagenome | biome: chemostat; feature: culture 2012_10.3; material: sediment; isolation source: day86 10degC chemostat 2012 inoculated with Wadden Sea sediment taken from... | place: Germany: Bremen ...
AGTGATACGGTCGAACGTTACAGACTCAATATCATCTTCTACGTAATCGTCAAGCTCGATAGTTTCATCATCGAACTTAGCCGCTTCCAAGGTGATTTCAAGGGTCGGCTGAGTCACTTCCTCTACAGCCTTCCAGCGACGGAATGTTTCGAACTCACCGGTTTTACGGTCGATAGCGACACGAACTTCAATCTCTGCTTCGTGTTTTTTTTCTTCGTCGCCGTTGCCAGTGCGATCTCAAGAGCTTCGAAGATACGCTCACGAGGAACAGCTTTTTCGTTGGATACCGCTTCAACGACAGCCAAAATTTCTTTGTTCATTTCTAATGCCCCAATTTTAGCGGTTAGAATTTTGGAACCAGGTTGGCCTTGGAAATATTGCTCAGCGCAAAAGTTTCTTCATTGCCATCAACTTTTACAGTGACTAGCTCGCCTTCAACAGCAATGATGTCACCTTTCCACTTACGACGATTATCCATCGCCATTTTCAATACCAAGCTGACCTCGTGGCCAATAAATTGCTGGTAATGTTCAGCTTTAAATAGCGGTCTTTCAAGACCAGGGGAGGATACCTCCAGGTTGTAAGCCACAGTAATTGGATCTTCTACATCCATTACCGCGCTAATTTGGCGGCTAGCCTCGGCACAATCATCAACAAAAATACCGTTTTCATGATCTATGAAACACGCAGTGTTGAATGCGCACCAGCACGGATAAATTCCAAACCGACTAATTCGTAACCCAAAGCCGTTACCGGCGCTTCAAGCAGTTCGGTTAATTGCATCTCTAAAGCTGTCAAAACAACCCCCTGGAAACAAAAAAAAGGGCACAAAAGCCCAGTAGATACCTGAATGGTCATTTTTCAGATAATAAAAAAACCCCGAATTACGGGGTTTTTTTTATCACTGGACCCTGATTGCCACGGCGCTTGGCCATGACAGAAAAAAAACAAACTTCTCTAAATAGAATAGTCGTTTTTCCGGAAAGTGGTTGCGGGGGCTGGATTTGAACCAACGACCTTCGGGTTATGAGCCCGACGAGCTACCAAGCTGCTCCACCCCGCGTCCGTAATCTGAGCCGATTATATCGCTCAGATGTTACTCATTCAAGTAACGAATAATGGTGCCGAGAAGGGGACTTGAACCCCTACACCTTGCGGCACTAGCACCTCATGCTAGCGTGTCTACCAATTTCACCATCTCGGCTAAATCTTTAATTACTGAGGAATGTCACTATTTACTGGTGCATTCTCAGTTTTTTTTCCACAACTTGCTCAGTCGCTGGAGCACTTAGCTCATCCCAGCCACTGGTTTCCTTTGCTTGCTTAGCACTGATATTGCCAAGAACAAGACTGATTACAAAGAAAACTGTTGCACAAACTGCAGTCATTCGGGTCAGAAAATTTCCAGAGCCGCTCGCGCCGAACAGGGTTCCTGATGCGCCAGCCCCAAATGAAGCTCCCATATCTGCGCCTTTACCTTGCTGAACCAAAACCAGGCCAATAACACCAAGCGCAGCCAACAGATAAATCACAAGTAGAATTTCGTACATGGGTTCCACCTATGGTTAAATTGTTGTGCCGGCTTTGCTCAAGCAGTGCCAGCGCACCCCCTTCAATCAAGGAGCGTGTGCATACTAGCGAAAGCCTAAACCTGTGACAAGTAAAATTTCACCAAAAAGCTATAACAGTGAATTACTTGACCAAGTTTTAAACAAAGCCGACGATAAAGTCACCGTTCCCGGAGCACCCAATTAGCAGTTATCTTTAACCGCCTGAGCAATCGCCAGTGCAGATTCTTGTACTAAATCAGCATCTTCACCTTCAACCATCACGCGAATCAAAGGTTCAGTACCTGATTTACGTAATAATACACGGCCACTATCACCCAGTTTAGCTTCAACAGCCGCCTGTGCTGACAATACCGCTTCCGATTCCAACGGATTGGACTCACCGGCAAAACGAACATTCTCCAGAACCTGTGGGAACATCGTCATACCATCAGATAATTCTTTCAATGACATTCGGCTGCCAACAATCGATGCCATAACTTGTAAGCCTGCAACAATACCGTCTCCCGTGGTCACTTTATCAAGCATAATGACATGGCCAGAGTTCTCGGCGCCAATCAGCCAGTTTTGGTTTTTCAGCTCTTCCATAACGTAACGATCGCCGACTTTGGCACGAACAAACGGGATGCCTAGGTTCTTTAACGCAACTTCCATTCCCAGGTTGGTCATCAGAGTGCCGACACACCGCCTTTCAGCTCACCACGACGCAGGGCATCACGGGCAATGATATAGCAATCTGGTCGCCATCAACCTTATTGCCTTCTTCATCAACCATGATCACTCGATCACCATCACCATCAAGCGCGATGCCAAAGTGGGCTTTTTCTTCTAATACCTTAGCCTGAAGTAGGGCAACATCTGTCGCTCCGACTTTGTCATTGATATTGGTACCATTTGGCTCACAACCAATCGTGATCACCTCAGCACCAAGCTCTTTGAATACGTTAGGGGCAATGTGGTACGTTGCGCCGTGTGCACAGTCAACCACAATTCTATAACCCGCTAAGCTAAGCTCTGATGGGAATGTTCCTTTACAGAACTCAATATAGCGACCAGCAGCATCGTTGATACGGTAAGCTTTACCTAGTTGTGCAGATTCAACGCAAGTGAGAGGTTTTTCAAGCTCTTGTTCTATAGCCAATTCAATATTATCAGGGAGTTTTGTCCCTTCTGCTGAAAAGAATTTAATCCCATTATCGTAATAAGGATTGTGTGAAGCCGAAATGACGATACCCGCTTCGGCACGGAATGTGCGCGTTAAATATGCTACAGCGGGTGTTGGCATAGGACCGGTAAATGCGGCCTGTAGACCCGCGGCCGCCAAGCCGGCTTCCAGTGCCGACTCCAGCATATACCCAGAAATACGGGTATCTTTACCTATGATGACTTTTTTTCGTTCCCTGTTTAGACAGCACGCGACCAGCCGCCCAACCCAGTTTCAACATAAAGTCAGGTGTGATTGGCGCCTGTCCAACCAAACCACGGATACCATCGGTACCAAAGAACTTACGTTCAGCCATTTTCAGCTCCTAGCAATTATTAATTTTTTTTCTGCTCTAACGTCATTTGACACACTTTCAAGACATCAACGGTTTCTTGTGCATCATGGACGCGAATTATCTGAGCACCCTTCATCGCGGCTATCGCAGCACACGCCAGGCTTCCAGCCATACATTCGGCAGGTTTTTTTATCAAGTAACTTAAATATCATTGATTTACGCGACATACCAACCAGCAAAGGTAAACCAAATTGGTGAAACTTATCCAAATGGGCGAGTAACTGATAGTTATGCTCCAGAGTTTTACCAAACCCATAGCCGGGATCCAGCACAAGCTGCTCGCGACGGATGCCAGCCTGCTCGCAGGCCGTGATTCGTTCAGCGAGAAAATCACTGATATCAGTAATTAAATCTTCATATGTTGGCTGGGACTGCATTGTACGCGGTTGACCTTGCATATGCATTAAACAAATAGGCACCCCCGCTTGCGCAGCCGCCACCAGTGCGCCGGGCTCTTGCAAAGATCGAACATCGTTGATCAAATCAGCGCCTGCTGCAACAGCCTCGGTCATCACCTGTGCTTTGCTGGTATCAATAGAAATCCAGCAGTCGAACCGCTGACGAATAGCCTCTATTACCGGTACCACGCGGTCAATTTCATCGCCAGGGTCTACATCGGCGGCCCCCGGGCGGGTTGACTCACCACCTATATCAATGATGCTCGTTCCGGCAGCAAGCATCGACTCTACATGGTATAGGGCGTTATCAAGACGGTTAAACTTTCCCCCGTCAGAAAATGAATCAGGGGTAACGTTGAGGATCCCCATCACATGGGAGTGAGAAAGATCGAGCGTCTTATCTTTACTGGTCAGAATCATTGCTATGTCCATTTATTACAAACCGCGAGATAAAAAAAACCCCGAGCCAGCTCGGGGTTTCATTTTCAAGAACAACAATTACGCTTGTGGTTTGTCGTCTTCTTTATCTTCTGCCTTCGGCGCTTCAGCACTATCCGACTCAGGTTTTTCTTCAGCAGGAGCTTCAGCCTTCTCTGCATCAGAATCCTTCTCGCATCAGAGGCCTTCATTGTATCGCCTTCATCAGTCCAACCTTTCGGTGCACGGATTTCAGCTTTACGGGCCATCAGATCATCGATCTGGCCAGCATCGATTGTCTCATACTTCATCAATGCTTCTTTCATCGCATGCATGATATCCATATTCTGACTCAGAATTTCACGCGCTCGCTCGTAGTTACGATCAACCAGCGCACGAACTTCAGTATCGATGGCACGGGCTGTTTCATCAGACATATGTTTCGTCTGTGTCACAGAGCGCCCAAGGAACACTTCACCTTCGTCTTCTGCGTACAGCAGCGGACCTAGCTTGTCAGAGAAGCCCCACTGGGTCACCATCTTACGTGCAATATCAGTTGCCCGCTCGATATCATTCGATGCCCCTGTCGACACTTTATCTACACCGTAGATAAGCTCTTCTGCCAAACGGCCGCCATAAAGGCTAGAAATCATCGATTCCAAGAATTCACGCGAGTGGCTGACACGGTCTTGCTCAGGCAAGTACATTGTCACACCCAACGCACGACCTCGAGGAATGATCGATACCTTGTAGACTGGATCATGATCCGGAACCAAACGACCGATGATCGCGTGACCTGCTTCATGATATGCCGTCGACTCTTTCTGCTCATCCGTCATCACCATGGATTTGCGCTCGGCACCCATCATGATTTTGTCTTTAGCCAGCTCGAATTCCACCATACTAACCGTACGCTTGTTACCGCGTGCAGCAAACAAGGCGGCTTCATTAACCAAGTTAGCCAAGTCGGCACCAGAGAAGCCAGGTGTACCACGTGCGATCAATGACGGTTTCACGTCACCATCCAGCGGTACTTTCCGCATATGAACTTTCAGGATCTGTTCACGTCCGCGAACATCCGGAAGGCCAACAACGACCTGACGGTCAAAACGACCTGGACGGAGCAACGCTGGATCCAGTACGTCTGGGCGGTTCGTTGCTGCAATAACGATAATACCTTCATTACCTTCGAAACCGTCCATTTCAACCAACATCTGGTTAAGTGTCTGCTCACGCTCATCGTGACCACCACCAACACCAGCACCACGCTGACGCCTACGGCATCAATTTCATCAATGAAGATAATACAAGGAGCCGCTTTCTTTGCCTGCTCAAACATGTCACGGACACGGGATGCACCCACACCGACGAACATTTCTACGAAGTCAGAACCAGAAATCGTGAAGAACGGCACTTTCGCTTCACCAGCGATGGCTTTTGCCAGCAAGGTTTTACCCGTACCAGGAGGACCCACCAGCAAGATACCCGTTGGGATCTTACCACCCAACTTCTGGAAGCGCTCGGATCACGCAGGTAATCCACCAGCTCCTTCACGTCTTCTTTCGCTTCGTCACAACCTGCAACGTCACTGAAAGTCGTTTTGATCTGATCTTCACTCATCATACGCGCTTTAGATTTACCGAACGACATGGCACCTTTGCCACCGCCGCCCTGCATCTGGCGCATAAAGAATATCCAAACACCAATAAGAAGGAGCATTGGGAACCATGAAATGAAGATTGAAGCCAGCAGGCTTGGCTCTTCAGGTGGTGTACCCATCACCTTTACATTAGCGTTAATGAGGTCGTCTAATAGCTTTTGATCGTTGTAGACAGGCAGATAAGTAACGTATCGCGTATTATCACGTTTATATACGGTGATTTCACGATCATTGAATCGCGCTTCCCTTATCTGATCCTGACCGATTTCACGGACAAAGGTTGTATAGTCGACTTGACGGCCAGCACTATCACCGGGACCGAAGCTCTGAAATACAGACATCAGAACCACAGCGATGACCAACCACAAAATCAAGTTTTTTTTGCCATGTCACTCAAGGTGTTAACCTCGCGATAACTTAAAGATGAATTTAGGGTACTACAGTTTATAACCTGTAGCTACAATATAGACCTCACGAGAGCGATCTCGTGATGAATCTGGTTTACGAATTTTAACCACTTTGAACATACTACGTACGTCAGCCAGATACTGGTCAAAGCCTTCGCCTTGGAAAACTTTTACCGCAAAGCTGCCGTTCGGCGCAAGTACTTGTCTACACATATCTAATGCTAGTTCAACAAGATACATTGCTCTAGGTTGATCTGCCGCCAAGTTGCCACTCATGTTAGGGGCCATATCTGAAAGAACCACATCAACCATATCTGGCTGAATGCGTTCGAGCAGTGCATCTAACACAGCCTCTTCACGGAAATCGCCCTGCAAGAAGCTTACCCCCGGCAAAGAGTCCATCGACAAAATGTCACAGGCAATAACCTGTCCATCATCACCTACCCTTTCAGCGGCGTACTGCGACCAGCCTCCCGGTGCCGCCCCCAGATCGACAACTGTCATACCCGGTTTTAGCAACTTATCCTTATTTTGAATCTCTTCAATTTTAAAGATAGCGCGAGAACGGTAGCCTTTCTTCTGAGCTTCCTGAACATATTTATCATCAAAATGTTCTTTCAGCCAACGTCCGGAGCTACCCGATTGTTTTTTTTCGACTCATGATTTACCTAATGAGTTAGCGTACTTATAAAGTATACTCGGCCACTTTACAGTGACGTATACTAAACAAATTAGTCTTCTAGACTAGATGGCGTTAGAATACCCCGTTTTCAACCCTTATCATCAAAAAAAATAGAGTCACCATGAATCTAAGCACCAAACAGAAGCAATACCTTAAAGGCCTTGCTCACAACCTAAAGCCTGTTGTCCTTATGGGTGCAAATGGCCTGACAGAAGCTGTTCTAGCCGAAATCGAACTCGCGCTTGACCACCATGAACTTATCAAGGTTAAGGTTGCTGCCGAAGAACGTGAAACTAAAGTTTTGATCGTGGATGCTATTGTTCGCGAAACTAAAGCTGAAAAAGTACAGGTTATCGGTAAAACGCTTGTGCTTTACCGCCCGAGCGAAGAACGTAAAATCGAGCTTCCTCGCAAATAAAAAAAAGGCCGCCGACGCGGCCTTTTTTTTACACCGGAATAATGGCACGGAACGCCACTTTTTACTGCCAGCTTTTACATTCACTAACAATAAACCATGTCTGCCGCCAATTAAACGTATACAACTTCGGCAATTTCGAATTCTTTTTGACCACCAGGGGTGGTAATTACCACTTCGTCATCCTGCATTTTGCCAATTAGACCACGAGCAATCGGTGAATTAACTGAAATTCGGCCAGCCTTAATATCAGCCTCATCATCACCAACGATCTGGTACTGGACTTCATCTTCAGTATCGACGTCAATCAACGTCACCGTCACACCAAAAATTACCTTACCGGTATTTTCCATCTTGGTCACATCAATAACCTGTGAAACAGAGAGCTTGTATTCAATATCACGGATCTGCGCTTCACAGATCCCCTGCTCTTCACGTGCGGCATGGTACTCAGCGTTTTCCTTTAGATCACCCAACTCACGCGCTTCACCAATCGCCTGAGAGATAATAGGGCGGCGCTTCATTAATATTTCCAGTTCATCACGCAGCAACTTCTCGCCACGTACCGTCATTGGAACCTTATCCATAACTTTATTTACCTCAAAGCCCGTTAAGTACTTAGCACTATTTTGAGCAAAAAAAAGCTAGCCCAGCCTACGCTGAACCAACATCGTTAATAGGGAACAGAATTCATTTTAAACAAAGATGAGCAAGAGATCACCCTGGATGCTATCTCAAACTTGTTAAGACTTTTCTTGTTACAGGAAATCAATGGATATTAATGTGTATTGGCTCACAAATATAACCAAGATTACAAAATAAGTACCACACAAAAATCTCAATCAAGTTCTAAAGACAACTAAAAGTTCATACCTATAGCGAACTTTCGCCTCAGCACATAACCAACTGAATAATATAAACAATAAAAACCAAAAAGCACCAAATTACATTCCGCATAAGTATTTTTCAGTTTTTTTTACTAACTATCGACGTCCAATTACCAGTAAAAAGAACACCATGCATTTAGCACTCTCATGCATACATCAAAATAATTCCAAAAGGATTCGACAATGAACAAGAAACTGATTGCTTTGGCATGTAGCAGCAGCATCTATCTCATCTGTAGCAACAGCTGCAGAAGTATACTCAGACGAAACTTCTAGCCTAGCAGTAGGCGGCCGTTTTGAAGCTCGTATGGTTATGGCTGATAACGAAGCTGGTGATAGCAAAGTTACTGACGCATCTCGTGTACGTGTAAACATCGCTGGTAAAACAGATATCACTGAAGACATCTACGGTATCGGTTTCTGGGAAGGCGAATACACAGACGGCAACGACGTAGACAACCGTCACCTAAATGCAGGTATCGGTGGTGAGTTCGGCCAGGTTCGTTACGGTAAGACTGACGGCTCGCTAGGCATGCTAACAGACTTCACTGATATCATGGCTTTCCACGGTAACGAAGCGGGTAACAAGCTAGCTGCTGCAGACCGTACTTCAAACAACCTAGCATACGTGGGTTCTTTCGACCTAGCTGGCGATAACCTGACAGTTAAAGCTAACTACGTGTTCACTGGTGAAAACGAAAACACTGCTGGAACTTACGATGTTGACGGTTACTCTGTTGCTGCAATGTACGCAATGGATATGGGTCTAGCATTCGGTGCCGGTTACGGCGATCAAGACGGCCAAGCGGCACTAAACACTGAAACGGGTAAGCAGGCATTCGGTGCTATCTCTTACACCTTCGGTGACTTCTACATTGCTGGTCTATACCAAGACGCAGAAAACACTGAAGTGCACGATCGTAACGTAGAAGAATCTAAGGGCTATGAATTCGCAGCTGCTTATACAATGGGCAATACTGTATTCATCGCGACTTACAACTACCTAGAAGATACGAAGAACGACGCTGATCTACGTGACTCTATCGCAATTGACGCGACTCACTACTTCAACAAGAACTTCCGTACTTACGCATCTTACAAGTTCAACAACCTAGACACAGACTCTACAGTTGGCATCACTAAAGCGAAAACATCTGACGAGCTCGTACTGGGTGCACGTTACGACTTCTAATCCAGCTAGGATTACGAGCGTTACATGCTAATAAGGGCGCTAACCTTCGGGTCGGCGCCTTTTTGCTATATGATAGTTGAACTACTTTCATATGGTTTTTAACTTGATGCTCCGTGCTATCCCATTACTGTTTGGCCTGCTGCTTAGCATGCCTGTTTTTGCCAGCTTCTCTCCCATGCCAGCAACGAGCCACTTACCTAGCGGCCATGATGCCGCCCTTATTATCACAGACACAACAACGGGTCATAATCTTTATAATCAAAGAAATAACCAGCTTCAGCCTCCAGCCAGTACTCAAAAACTCATTACGGCACTGGCAGCCAAACTCTACCTTGACGACAGCTTTCGTTTTACAACAGACGTAGAGCGTAACCGGGATGATATTATTCTTCGCTTTAGTGGCGATCCAACGCTATCCCGCCAGCAACTCGCAGCATTACTAGCCCAGCTAAAGAAGCACGGCCTCTCCACACTCAAGGGCAATATAATCCTTAATGGTTCCGTCTTTAGCGGCTACGAGCGAGCATCGGGCTGGCCATGGGATATTCTCGGGGTCTGCTACAGTGCTCCATCCAGCAGCATTTCACTGGAACACAACTGCGTACAGGGCGCGCTATACAGCAATAAGGCACAGGGCCAGCTTACGCGGGTAAATATACCCGCCCACCAGCCGATCAACGTTACTAGCGACGCGGTTATTGTCAGTAAAGAGCAACAAAAAGCACAATACTGTGATTTGACACTGACCGCCGACAACAGCAACAGCTACCAGCTAAGCGGGTGCTTACCCAAACGCAGCCAGCCCCTGCCGCTTAACTTTGCAGTTCAAAATACGGTTGACTATACCGCAGCCGTGATCCGCAGAGAGCTCCAACGCGCCGGGATCCGCTTCAACGGCGAAATCGTACGAGACGACAAGGCCAGCGGCAAGCGTATTGCCCGTCATGCTTCCGAACCGCTGAATATACTACTCGATTCGATGGTCAAGGAATCAGACAACCTGATAGCCGACAACCTGACTAAGACCCTCGGTCGCAAATATTTCGAGCAGCCAGGTACTTTCAGCAACGGTGTAGCAGCCATCAAGGCAATTTTAAGTGATAAAGCTGGCATCGATTTAAGCAAGGCCGTACTGGTAGATGGATCAGGGCTATCACGCAATAACCGCCTTACAGCAAACCAGATGATGGAAGTGGTTACTTACCTCTTCCTAAATAACAAGAAGCTGGGATTGCTGGAAACCCTGCCAGTCAGTGGCCAGAGCGGTACCCTTCGCTATCGGCAGAGTATTCGCCACCATCCCCTCCAGGGCAATATTGCAGCCAAAAGCGGTTCTCTGTTTGGTACCTACAACCTTGCCGGTATCATGACGGCAAAATCTGGCAAAAAAAACTGCTGTTTGTTCAGTTTATAACTAACTATCACCCTGAAGAGCCAGCAGAAGAGACACAGAAAGTCGCACCACCGATTGAGCGCTTTGAGCGGGAGCTATATCGGGCATTGTATGATAGTTTCTAGAGGCGAGAAACGAGTGGCGTGAGGGTTCCGAATCTTTGGTTTTTGCACATAACTCAATGTGACAAAGAATGCCCCTCCACCTTTTCAAGGGGGAGGCTGGGAGGGGTTAGCAATAACCTCAGGCAACGGCAGATGCTGATTGTTTCGCTAACCCCCCACCTATTAAGAGGAGGGAATAAAACAAGTCCCTACGCTAATCCCAGCATCCAGTTTACCGTAGTGAAGTAAATCATCATGCCGGTGATATCCACCACCGATGCCAGTACCGGGCTCACCAGTACTGCCGGATCAAGCTGGCATGCCCGTGCGACCATCGGCAGAACACCACCGATAGTGGTAGAAAGGACCACCTGCAGTGAAATTGCCATCCCGATCGCCAGCGCAATATCATGCAGGTCCATGCCAATAGGCAACACCGTACTGTCACTGAACATCATCACCCGGCCGACAATGACCACAGCCAGCACCGCTGCAATCACAACCGCAACGCGGAACTCTTTCCACATTACCGCCACCCAGTCTCGACACCGTATTTCCTCCATGGCCAGCGCTCTGACTACCAGCGTAGCCGCCTGAGAGCCGGTGTTACCACCCGCAGCCGCGATCACCGGCATATAGATAGCCAAGAGCACCAGCTGACTCAGCGTGTCTTCATAGTGAGAGATGATCAAACCCGACACGATGCCCAGCAACGCCAGACCGACAATCCAGCCAATACGTTCGCGGACATGGCTAAATACACTATTTTTCAGGTAGTGTCCGGCAGGCTCGGCCTCCGAGCAAATCAACCCGAGTCCACTGGCCAGGTGACGCATACGGACGTGTTCATTTATCTCGTCCAACAGATCCAGCAAAGTCTGAACATGGCGCAGCGGACATTCATGCAATACCGCAATGGCTTCTGAAATGGGCATTTTAGCCAACAGCTTTGCCTGCTCATCAATATTGTATTTCAGAAAAGCATTACGTACGGCCAAAACATCGTTCTGAGCCAAATTTTCAGTTGTAGTTACAGCCTGAGCTGCAAAGTTCATTACCGCCATGGCGAATCTCCCGATTGGCTAACAGTAACGACCACCAGAATAGAGCTACACGCCAGAGAGAACATGCATAAAACTATCGGAGCTGAACTGCAAAACAGTACGTATAAACCGACAGCTAAAAGCCTGTCATTCACTGCAAAATCAGCGATATTCTATAATGAGAAATAGGCAAGAAAACCGAGGAATGGTTTGTCAGGATAAGGTATCAAAGAAGAGAAGATACAGCAGACATACTATTCCGAACCCGGGCTGGTTCGGAATCACAGGAGACCGACACCGCTAACGGGTTTGATTTTCCACCTTCATACTCGGGGGATGGTCGGTATCGTTCATTTAAGTCTCCAAAGAATTTGCCGCTTATGCGACGCCGCCAATTGTACGCAATTCAGTTATCAGTTCAAGCGCTAAAAGCACCGATTTGACACAAAATATTAATACCGCTTTTATTCGTTATAAACAAAACAGCCCGCACAAGGCGGGCTGCTATTCTATCGGTTACGAGTGGTTAAGCGTTATTTAAACGCGCATGTAGCTCTTGAACTGACGTTACCTTGTTACGGTCATCTGCCGTCCAGGCCATACAGGTAGCAAAGGCAGCATTCAGCGTCGTGGTATAATTCACTTTTTCAGCCAAAGCGCCGCGACGAAGCACTTTCGAGTCTTCAATCGCCTGACGACCTTCGGCCGTATTCACGATGTAGGAGTACTCATTGTTCTTGATACGGTCAAGAATATGAGGACGGCCTTCGTGTACCTTGTTCACCAAACGAGGATTAATACCCGCTTCACCCAGCACAACTGCCGTACCGTGGGTCGCATCCAGCTCATAGCCTTGTTTCACCAGCTTAGACGCCAGGTCAACAACCCGCTGTTTGTCGTTACCGCGAACAGACAATAATGCACGGCCCTTCGCCTGCTTTTCTTTGCCACAGCCAAGTTCTGCTTTGGCAAAAGCCTCAGCGAAAGTATCACCAACTCCCATAACCTCACCGGTAGAGCGCATCTCTGGGCCTAACAGTGGGTCAACACCCGGGAATTTGTTGAATGGCAATACCACTTCTTTGACTGAGTAGTAAGGAGGTATGATCTCTTTGGTAAACCCCTGAGACTCTAGAGATTGCCCCGCCATTACACGTGCGGCAATTTTCGCCAGCGGAGCACCCGTTGCTTTCGACACGAACGGTACCGTACGCGCAGCACGTGGGTTCACCTCAATCAGGTAACTTCGTTGTCTTTTACTGCAAACTGGGTATTCATCAAACCGCGAACACCTAGCTCAAATGCCAGCTTCTCAACCTGCTGACGCATCACGTCTTGGATTTCGGAGCTTAATGTATAAGCTGGCAGAGAACATGCCGAGTCACCCGAGTGAACACCCGCCTGCTCAATGTGCTCCATAATGCCACCGATAACGACACGTTCACCATCACAAATCGCATCTACATCCACTTCAACGGCATCGTCAAGGAAGCGATCAAGCAGTACTGGTGATTCATTCGAAACACTGACAGCTTCGTTGAAGTAGCGACGCAGGTCGCTTTCGTCGTAGACGATTTCCATCGCACGGCCACCCAGTACATACGAAGGACGAACAACTAATGGAAAACCAATTTCTTTTGATTTTTCAACTGCTTGCTCCATCGCTGTTACTGTCGCATTTTCAGGCTGCAGTAGGCCTAGACGCTCAACCGCCGCCTGGAAACGCTCGCGGTCTTCGGCGCGGTCGATAGCATCTGGCTGGTACCAATGATTGGTACACCGGCGGCCTCTAGTGCACGCGCCAGTTTCAGCGGCGTTTGGCCACCGTACTGCACGATAACACCTTTCGGCTTTTCAACGCGGGCAATAGCCAAAACATCTTCTAGCGTAACTGGCTCGAAGTACAGACGGTCGGAGGTATCGTAGTCGGTTGATACAGTTTCAGGGTTACAGTTCACCATGATGGTTTCGTAGCCATCTTCACGCAGCGCAAGTGACGCGTGTACACAGCAGTAATCGAACTCGATACCCTGACCGATCCGGTTAGGACCGCCACCCAAAATCATGATCTTGTCTTTGTCTGTCGGGTTGGCTTCGCACTCTTCGTCATACGAGGAGTACATATAAGCCGTATCTGACGAGAATTCAGCGGCACACGTATCTACACGCTTATAGACAGGGTGAATGTCATGCTGGTCGCGAAGTTTGCGAATTTCACTTTGTGCGATACCCAGTAATTTCGCCAAACGCTCATCTGAGAAGCCCTTGCGCTTCAGTTGGCGTAGTTCTTTAGCATGAAGACCTGCAAAGCCGTTATCTTTAACTTGCTGCTCTGCCTTAACAATGTCTTCAATCTGGACTAGGAACCAACGGTCAACATTCGTTAGGTTAAATACCCCGTCGACAGACATACCTGCACGGAACGCATCGGCTATATACCAGATACGCTCAGCACCCGGTTCTTTCAGTTCATGACGGATTTGCGTAAGCGCATCAGGCGCATCCAGATCAACCATTTCATCAAAACCTGTCGCGCCAACTTCTAGGCCACGCAGTGCTTTATGTAATGATTCCTGTTGGTTACGGCCAATGGCCATTACTTCACCGACAGATTTCATCTGTGTCGTCAGACGGTCATTCGCACCGGCAAACTTTTCGAAGTTGAAACGAGGAATTTTAGTCACAACGTAGTCGATGGTAGGTTCGAATGATGCTGGTGTTGCGCCACCCGTGATGTCGTTCATTAGTTCATCAAGGGTGTAGCCAATCGCCAGTTTCGCAGCAATCTTTGCAATCGGGAAACCTGTTGCTTTTGATGCCAGTGCTGAAGAGCGAGATACACGTGGTTCATCTCGATGATAACCATGCGGCCATCTTTCGGGTTGATACCAAACTGGACGTTTGAACCACCGGTTTCTACACCGATTTCACGTAGTACTGCTAGCGATGCATTACGCATCAGCTGGTATTCTTTATCTGTTAGCGTTTGTGCTGGTGCGACAGTGATTGAGTCACCCGTGTGAACCCCCATCGCATCGAAGTTTTCAATCGCACATACGATGATGCAGTTGTCGTTTTTGTCACGAACAACTTCCATCTCGTATTCCTTCCAACCAATTAACGATTCATCGATAAGTAATTCGTTAGTTGGTGAAAGGTCTAAGCCGCGTGAACAGATTTCTTCAAATTCTTCTTTGTTATAAGCGATACCACCGCCTGTACCACCCATCGTGAAAGATGGGCGAATGATACAAGGGAAACCAACCATATCGAGAACTTTATAAGCTTCTTCCATTGTTTTCGCTGTATCGGCAGTCGGACATTCTAGACCAATCGACTTCATTGCTTTGTCGAAACGAGAACGGTCTTCGGCTTTATCAATCGCATCAGCCGTTGCACCAATCATTTCGACATTGAATTCTTCTAGCACACCGTGCTTTTCAAGATCCAGTGCGCAGTTTAGTGCTGTTTGGCCGCCCATCGTCGGCAATACTGCATCAGGACGTTCTTTTTCGATAATTTTACGTACAACTTCCCAGTGGATTGGCTCGATGTATGTCGCATCGGCCATATCAGGGTCAGTCATGATTGTTGCCGGGTTAGAGTTAACCAAAATAACTCGGTAACCTTCTTCGCGCAGTGCTTTACATGCTTGCGCGCCCGAATAGTCAAACTCACACGCCTGACCGATAACAATCGGGCCAGCACCTAGAATCAGAACACTTTTAATGTCAGTACGTTTTGGCATTTCTTACTACTCCCGGCTTAGGCGCTGTGCTTCTTAATTAATTCGATAAAGTGATCAAATAGTGGTGCTGCATCATGTGGGCCAGGGCTGGCTTCTGGGTGCCCTTGGAAACTAAATGCAGCTTGTCGGTACGATGGATACCTTGAAGAGAGCCATCAAACAGGGACTTATGCGTTGCTCGCAGATTGTCAGGTAGCGTGGCTTCATCAGCGGCAAAACCGTGGTTCTGGCTGGTGATCATCACGACATCACGATCAATATCTTTAACCGGGTGGTTCGCACCGTGGTGACCAAACTTCATTTTTGCTGTTTGGGCGCCACTTGCCAGTGCAAGAATTTGGTGACCAAGACAAATGCCAAAAATTGGCAGGCCTTTGTCTAAAAATATTTTTGTCGCTTCAATGGCGTAGGTACATGGTTCTGGATCACCCGGGCCGTTTGATAAGAACACGCCGTCAGGATTCATAGCCAGTACGTCTTCTGCTGACGTTTGTGCCGGAACCACCGTTAGGCGGCAACCGCGGTCAACTAGCATACGCAGGATGTTACGCTTCGCACCGAAGTCATAGGCGACTACATGGTACGGCAGTTCGCTGTCATCTTTTGCTTCAGGCAAACCATTCAGCAAAGTCCATGAACCTGCTTCCACTGATACGTTTCTGCGGTGGTCACTTCCTTCGCCAGATCCATACCTTTCAGGCCAGGGAATTCTTCCGCTTTTGCTAGTGCCAGCGCTTCATCAAGGTTGTCGCCAGCCATGATGCAGCCGTTCTGCGCGCCTTTTTCACGCAAGATGCGCGTTAGCTTACGCGTATCAATGTCGGCAATGCCACAATGCTTTGTGATTTAAGGTAGTCAGAAAGGGAAAGTTCGTTACGGAAGTTTGAAGCTAGTAGAGGAAGATCGCGAATTACCAGGCCTTGCGCGTGGATTGAGGAGGATTCTTCATCTTCGGAATTGGTTCCGGTGTTGCCAATATGGGGATAGGTAAGAGTCACAATCTGTTGTGAATAAGAGGGGTCAGTGAGAATTTCCTGATACCCCGTCATCGAGGTGTTAAAAACAACTTCACCAACGGCCGAACCATCTGCCCTATGGACACGCCGCGGAACACTGTCCCATCTTCAAGGACTAACAGCGCAGATTTGCTCAAGACAACCTCCAAAAAAAATAATAATGCAATTAAAACAGATAAACTTGCAACTACCCATTCCATACAAAGTCAAAAAGCGAGTCAAGCTGAATTTTGACAAATTCCGCGCAGTCTAGAGATCACGGTGAATACTGTCAAGAAATCGATAAAAATAAATCTAACTTTTATCAATCTTACACCACAAATCGAGCAAAGACGTAAAAAGAATAAGCTTTCTATACTTTTTCCAAGTTCCAGTTAACATCCAATCTCATTTTATCGTTTGCTAAATTACTCCCCATAAACAAAACAACAAAACCTCAAGTTTCGCTAAAATAAACCAAGGAAAATGCAACATTTTAGAAGCTAACGAGAAGAATAGACAACTAACGGCAGAAAATAACAAGAAAAGACAAATATTAGGAAAGAAAGGGAAAGCGATAATCAACAAGAGAAAAAAAACAACAAACGAAATCACTGTTTATGCAGTGAGAGTAACAGGGTTCATAATCAACTTCCTCGACAAACATCGTTCAGACGAGCCCTGAAGAGGAAGTTAAATGGGAAAATACAATTTGGAGGTTAAAGCTCGTCCAGCCCCAGTACGTCCTGCATGGTATAAAAACCAGCAGTCTTGTCGTTCAGCCATGCCGCGGCACGAACAGCACCATTGGCAAAGGTCATACGATCGGTCGCTTTATGGGTAATTTCCACCCGCTCACCAATATCAGCAAACATCGCAGTATGCTCACCAACAATATCGCCAGCACGAATGGTAGCAAAACCAATTTCATCACGGCTGCGCTCTCCGGTGATCCCTTCCCGGGCATACACTGCGACATCACTCAGTTTGTTACCCATTGCACCGGCTATCGCTTCACCCATTCCAATCGCAGTTCCCGACGGCGCATCAACTTTATGGCGGTGATGGGCTTCAATCACCTCGATGTCACAATAGTCCCCCATCACTTTGGCCGCTTTCTCCAGGAGCTTGAATACCAAATTGACCCCAACACTATAGTTAGGTGCCATAACAACTGGTATTTGCTCTGAGGCTTGATCAATCAACAAACGCTCTTCATCACTGAACCCCGTTGTCCCAATGACAATCTTTTTACCGTGTTGCTGGCAAAATTCAATATTCGCCAGAGTCGCAACCGGCGCGGTAAAATCAATCAGTACATCAAAATCATCTATTGCTGCGGCCAAATCATCCACTATCACGACAGATACAACGCCGACGCCAGCCAGCTCACCGGCATCCGCCCCCACTAATGTCGAACCGCTTCGCTCTGTGGCAGCACCAAGTTGAGCATGCTCTGAAAGGTGTGTTGCTTTTAGCAGCTGGCGGCCCATGCGTCCTGCCGCACCAGCAATCGCAATTCTTACCATTGCGTTATTTCTCCCTGTTTCTGGATCTTGTTTGATTGGTATTGCTTCAATGTAGCCTTTTGGTGAATATAAAAAAAAGCCCCAGCAGTTGCTGAGGCTTCAATTGGGCTCGATTGACGCAGTCTAACTAGACATTTTTAACTTGCAGCTCGCGGGGTACTTCGAAGAACATATTTTCTTCTCGGCCGCTCAGCTCTTCCACTTCCGCGCCGCTCAACTGTTGAATGCGTTCAATGATCTGATTGACCAACTCTTCCGGAGCCGATGCCCCGGCAGTAACCCCAACCTTGGTTTTTCCCTCAAACCAAACCGATTCAACATCTTCGGGACAATCAGTCAAAAAGCCCGGTGTACCGAGCTTTTCAGCCAGCTCACGAAGACGATTTGAGTTTGAAGAGTTCTTCGAACCGACCACGATCATGACATCGACAGCCTCTGCCATCTCGCGTACGGCATCCTGACGGTTCTGTGTGGCATAGCAGATGTCATCTTTACGCGGCCCCTGAATGTCCGGGAATACTTCGCGTAGTTTATCGATCACATCAGCCGTTTCATCCACCGACAGGGTTGTCTGGCTGACATAATGCAAGTTAGTCGGATCTTTCACTGTCAGCTTGTCAACGTCTTCCGGCATCTCGACCAGGTACATCCCACCGGTTTCGCTGGCATATTGCCCCATGGTGCCTTCGACCTCAGGGTGACCGGCATGTCCGATCAACACCACTTCCATATTGCGGCGGCTAGCTCGCGCCACCTCCATATGGACCTTGGTTACCAACGGGCAAGTTGCATCGAATACCGTTAACTGGCGGACTTTAGCTTCGTTGCGAACAGCCTGCGAAACGCCGTGAGCAGAGAAAATCACAATATTGTCATCGGGCACTTCGTGCAGTTCTTCGACAAAAATAGCACCACGCTGCTTGAGGCCTTCAACCACGAAGCGGTTATGTACAACTTCATGACGGACATAGATTGGCGGCTGGTACATTTCGAGTGCCCGCTCGACAATACTAATGGCACGGTCAACACCGGCACAAAAGCCGCGTGGGTTGGCTAATAAGATTTTCATTGCTAACAGCTCTTAATTTTCTATGGTCACAACTTCGACATCAAAGGTGACGCGTTGTCCCGCAAGCGGGTGATTGAAGTCTACCGTCACCGAATCGCCGACAACTTCAGTTATAATTCCAGGAATATCATTACCATCCGGACCGGCAAAAGCGATAATGGTTCCCACTTCGGCCGGTGCATCAGCCCCGAACTTGGTTAAATCCACATGGTGGATATTATCGGGTTAGTAAGACCAAATGCATCTTGCGGCTCGAGAGTAAAACTACTCGCCTGGCCTGCCGTCAATCCCAGTAGACACTTTTCAAAATTATCCGTCAGGCTGCCATCGCCCATCCGGAATTTTGCCGGCTTACCCATCGCCTGGGTTGACTCGGCAACCGAGCCATCTTCCAGCTTGATGGCAAAGTGCATCAGTACTTCACTGCTTTCCGTAATTACCGACATGTAGGGTCCTTTTGTGTGGTGTCCGTTATATTTTCTCCGCCCATTTAACAACAAAGCGCCGTCCGTATCAACGGACAGCGCTCAGGGTTATAGCTTGTAACGGCTTTTAGCGGTTAACTGGTTGTTTCTTCTTGTCAGCCAGAAAGCCTTCCAAAATAATCAACCCGGCACCACTACAGATAGCAATATCGGCAATATTGAACGCCGGCCAATGATGGGTTCCGACGTAGAAATCAAGGAAGTCGACAACGAAGCCATGGTACAGACGGTCAAACAAGTTACCGAGTGCACCGCCAATGATCAGGCATAGGCACTGTTGGCCAGCCGGTTCGACGCCGGGGAACGGCGCATCCAGAACACCAACAGACTACATACCGCCAATGCTATCGCCGTAAACAACCATCGCTGCCAGCCACCCGCATCACTCAAAAAGCTAAATGCCGCACCGTAGTTATGAACATAAAGCAAATTGAAGAACGGCAGCAGTTCAATACGGTTAGGCCAACCGTATTCCATGGTGCTCATCACCAACAGCTTGCTACCAATGTCGAGTATAAACACCAGAGCTGCCAGCCAAAGCCAGCGAACTCCAGATTGTTTAAGCGACAGCGCTTGTTTAGACGATAACTGATTCATTAGGCAAACTTACGCTCTTCACCTTCGCCGTTTATATTGCTCACACAACGACCACAAACTTCTTCGTGCCCCTCGATCGTGCCAACATCAGTCACATGGTGCCAACAACGGTCACACTTCGCCGCTTCAGACGCATTAACCGTAACAAACAGACCTTCAACCTCAGTTTCCTGAGCACCTTCTGGTTTGCTGTCCGCAACAACAACTTCGGCTTTCGACGTCAGCAGAACAAAACGCAATTCGTCTTCCAGCTTATTAAGCTTCGCGGCAAGCGTCTCGTTCGCGTGAAGAGTTATCTCTGCCTGCAGAGCACCACCAATCACTTTATCTTTACGTGCACCTTCAAGCAGCTTGTTCACGGCGCCACGTACCTGCTGAATGTCAGTCCAGAACTCGTTGCTTAGCGCTTCGCCTTCAGCCAGACCAAACAAGCCATCGAACCACTCGCCAGTGAACACGAACTTATCGCGTTGGCCTGGCATCTCGTTCCAGATCTCATCGGCAGTGAACGACATAATCGGTGCCATCCAGCGAACCAGGCTTCAACGATATAATACAGTGCTGTCTGACAGCTACGCTGTGCGTGTCCGCCGCTCTTCGCCGTGTACTGGCGATCCTTGATCACATCAAGGTAGAAAGAGCCCATTTCAATAGAACAGAACTGCATCAGACGTTGAGTTACCGTATGTAGGTTGTACTCGTCGTACGCCTGAATGATTTCATCCTGTGCAGCCTTCGCTCGGCCTACAGCCCAACGATCAAGAGCAACCATCTCTTCCGGCGCGACAAGATCCGTTTCTGGATTGAAACCACTCAGGTTGGCCAGGAAGAATCGTGCCGTATTACGGATACGACGGTAAGCATCAGCTGAACGCTTCAATATTTCATCAGAAACTGCAACTTCACCGGTGTAATCTGTTGATGCAACCCAAAGACGCAGGATATCGGCACCTAGCTTATTGGTGACATCTTTCGGCGCAACAACGTTACCAACCGATTTAGACATCTTGCGGCCTTGGCCATCAACTACGAAACCGTGAGTCAGAACTTGGTTATATGGCGCTTTGCCTTTCATCGCAACCGATGAAATCAGTGAAGACTGGAACCAGCCACGATGCTGATCCGAACCTTCGAGGTATAGGTCAGCAGAGTTGCCGTTGTACTCTTCACGCTATCAACCACAGAGAAGTGCGTTACGCCGGAATCAAACCATACGTCTAGGGTATCGAGTACCTTCTCGTAGTTTGCGGCATCGTCTTCACCCATCAGTTCAGCGTGATCAAGATCCCACCATGCCTGAATACCTTTCTCTTCGACCAGCTTAGCGACTTTTTCAATCAGCTCCGGTGAATTCGGGTGCAGATCCTGTGTTTCTTTGTGAACGAACAGTGCAATTGGCACGCCCCAGGTACGCTGACGCGAGATACACCACTCAGGACGACCTTCGACCATACCTTCGATACGGCTCTGGCCCCACTCAGGCATCCACTGAACGTTTTTGATTTCTTCTAGTGCCTTGGCACGCAGACCGGCCTGCTCCATTGAGATGAACCACTGCGGTGTCGCGCGGAAGATGATCGGCGTTTTGTGGCGCCAGCAGTGCGGGTAGCTATGCTCATAAGCATGGTGGTGTAGCAATGCACCGTGCTCTTTCAGTGTTTCAACTACAGCATTGTTTGCTTTGAATACGTGTTGGCCCGCAAACAGCTCGGTGTCTGGCAAATAAACGCCGTTGCTGCCCACAGGGTTTGCCACTTCAAGACCGTATTTTTGACCAACGACGAAATCTTCCTGACCGTGGCCCGGTGCCGTATGAACACAACCAGTACCTGATTCTGTCGTAACGTGATCGCCAAGAATTACCGGCACATCAAAGCTGTAGAACGGGTGATTGAAGCGCATTAGCTCCAGATCCGCGCCTTTACAGAAACCGAGGTTGTGGAAATGCTCGATACCCGCACGATCCATGACATCTTTTGCCAGCTCAGCGGCAACAATCAGACGTTGAGGAGCCAGCTCATTTTCAGAGTCACCCTCAATCTGGATCAGGACATATTCAAGATCATCACGGATGGCTACCGCGCGGTTTGCCGGCAGTGTCCAAGGTGTTGTTGTCCAAATAACAATTGATACATCACCCTGACCTTCATGATCTTCTGCACAGCCAAACTTAGCTATGACAGCAGCTTCGTCGACAGCCTTAAATTTCACATCGATAGATGGTGATACTTTGTCTTTATATTCTACTTCTGCTTCTGCCAGTGCAGAACCACAGTCAGTACACCAGTGAACAGGCTTGAAGCCTTTCAGCAGGTGGCCTTGGTCTGCGATTTTGCCCAGAGAGCGAATGATGTTCGCTTCCGTTGCAAAATCCATTGTGCGGTAAGGCTTTTCCCACTCACCCAGAACACCCAGGCGGATGAAGCTCTCTTTCTGGCCTTCTACCTGGCCAGCCGCATAGGTACGACATTTCTCGCGGAACTCTGCAGCCGTAACTTTATGGCCTGGTTTGCCAACTTTCTTCTCTACCATCAATTCAATTGGCAGACCGTGGCAGTCTCAGCCTGGGATATAAGGTGCATCAAAGCCAGAAAGAGTCTTTGACTTAATAATAATGTCTTTAAGAATCTTGTTCAGTGCGTGACCAATGTGAATATCACCGTTGGCATAGGGAGGGCCATCGTGTAATACGAAGGATTTCTTACCCTTCTTGGCTTTACGGATTTCACCGTAAAGATCTTCATCATACCAACGCTTAAGCATCGCAGGCTCACGATTGGCTAGATTGCCTCGCATCGGAAACCCTGTTTCAGGCAGGTTCAGGGTATCTTTATAGTCGCTCATTGATTCTCGATTCCGTTACTTGGGCGAAGTTGGACATTATTACGCTCAGACAGCCACACCCGTGCTGTTTGAGCATCACGCTCTATTTGCGCTTTTAGCGCATCAAATGACTCGAATTTAATTTCGTCACGCAGCTTATAGTGCAGCACGACTTCAATCTGACGTCCGTAGAGATCAGACTGAAAATCAAACAAATGTACTTCAAGTTGTTGTCGTACACCATTTACTGTCGGCCGGTGGCCAACATTGGCAACTCCGGGAATAGGAGCACCATTGACACCGAAGACCTCTACCGCATAAACACCGGATACCGGTGAAACACGACGTTTAAGAGGAACATTCGCTGTCGGAAAACCGATAGTGCGGCCGAGTTTTCGTCCATGTGATACACGCCCGCTAATACTGTACGGACGTCCCAACATGGATTCAGCCTGTTGCAAGTTATCACTTGCCAAAGCTTGGCGAATTGCCGTACTGCTGACCCTTTGCTCAGAAACGCAAAAGCTCTGTGTGCTGACAACCGTAAAACCATATTCTTTTCCGGCTGCTACCAGCATAGCAAAATCACCGCAGCGGCCTTTACCGAAGCGAAAATCATCACCGACAACAAGAAACTTAACACCCAATTGCTCAACCAACAAGCGGCGAACAAAATCTTGCGCCGACATATTAGCAAAATAGGCATTAAAATTGACACAAAGCAAACGTTCTACGCCAACTTGCTTCAGCTGCAAGTACTTATCGCGAAAACGCGTCAACCTTGCCGGCGCCTTGTCACCCGCAAACAACTCCATCGGCTGAGGCTCGAAGCTCATCACCGTTGCCGGCCAACCCAGTGCCCGCGCTTTCGCCAGCACCTGACGCAACACCGCCTGATGACCTAAGTGAACACCATCAAAATTACCAATCGTCAACACACTACCGTGATGCTCTGGCTTGATATTATGTATACCTCGGATTAATTCCATGCGCCGCTTTAATTTTCGCAGAGTGAAAAACTGACGGATTATATACTACTCTGCGCCCATCATACCAATCTGAATCAGATTCTGACTAGTTCACCACATTAATCGGAGAGCAGAATCGCCTACCCCTCGACCTTAAGATGGTGCAGACGAACACCCAACACGAGTACCGTCACCAAATAAGCTATCGCGCCGAAGGCGATCAGACCTGCCAGCCAGAGCACCCGGTAGCTCAGTGACCACGCCAGCCACTGACTCATAACCGGAAGTACCCATAGCAGGGCAGCGGCCATCACCGCCCCTGCGAGTGCCAAACGCAACACAAACAGCAGCGTTGTTCTCGATATCCGATATACATTCGCACGGTGCAGGCCCCGATAGAGCAACGCGGCATTAACCAGTGCCGACAGCGCCGTCGCCATCGCCAAGCCAACATAACCGTAGAGGTAAGCAAAGATGGCGTTAAATACCATATTGGTTAGCATCGCGATGATACCGTAGCGCACCGGGGTTTTAGTATCCTGTCGGGCATAGTAACCCGGAGCCAATACCTTGATTAACATAAAATTGAGCAGACCAGATGCATAGGCCAGCAATGACAACGAGGCCTGCTCGACATCCATCGGCGAAAACTCGCCACGCATAAACAGCACCATCAGCATCGGCTTGGCAAGTACCATCAGGCCCAACATAGCCGGAATACCCAGTAGCAACACCATGCGCACCCCCCAATCCATCGTATGGGAAAAATGCTCGCTGCTTTTCTCGACATGCTTACGAGATAAGGCTGGCAATATCACCGTAGCAATCGCAATTCCGAACAGCCCGAGCGGAAATTCCAACAAGCGATCCGAGTAGTACAGCCAACTGATCGAGCCTGTCATCAGAAAACTGGCAATAAAGGTATCAAACAACAAATTGATCTGGCTGACTGACACTCCAAACAGAGCTGGGATCATTAAGGTTCGGATTTTGGTCACACCAGGATCGTTCCATCCCCACTGCGGTTTAACCAACATTCCTTCTTTATATAGAAACGGTATCTGAAACAAAAACTGGATCAGACCACCTAAGAAGACCCCGACAGCCAGGCCAATCTCCGGCTGGTCAAGATTTGGGGCCAAAAACCAGGCACAGCCAATAATCGCGACATTGAGAAAAACAGGCGTAAAGGAGGAGACAGCAAATTTACCCAAAGTATTGAGAATCGCTCCCGACAGTGCAACAAAGGTAATAAACCACAGATAAGGAAACGTAATTTTCAGTAGCAGGCTTGCCAATTCAAATTTCGGTGCCGACGGTCCGTCATTTAACCAATCGAGAAACCAACCCGCTCCGAACAACGCAGTGACGACTCCAGAGCCTAACACCCCCAGCAAGGTCACTACGGTAACAATAACACCCAGCGTACCGGATGCCCGCGCAATCAACAGACGGGTCTTGTCGATATCTTCAGAAGCGTGGCATTCAGTCAGTACAGGGACAAACGCCTGTGAGAAAGCCCCCTCGGCAAAAAGCCGGCGCAAAAAGTTCGGAATTTTGTTGGCAAAGAAGAAAACATCAGCCGCAGCCCCTGCTCCCATCAGGTTCGCCACCACCACATCTCGCACCAAACCCAGCACCCGAGAGACCAAAGTCATGGTGCTGACTATCAGTCCGGAGCGCAAAAGACGCTTACTCACAAAAAAAACCTCATAAAGATAGCCCAGAAAGGTGACTTACGGGGCGAAAAGCTGGTAAAATCTGCCGCCATATTAACCGTGTTAATCCGCAAGTGCCAACTCTGTTGGTTAGGCGGTTATTTGCACAAATCATTTGACAATCTTTGGTTTTGCAGGCATAGTCCTCGGCCTTAAATTGTCACCGAACCAAGAATTTGGGAGTTACACCCTTGGCAAATATCAAATCTGCTAAGAAACGTGCTATCACTTCTGAGAAACGTCGCCAGCACAATGCTAGCCGTCGTTCAATGATGCGCACTTTCTTCAAAAAAAAGTTATCACTGCTATCGAAGCTGGCAATAAAGAAGCTGCTTCTCAGGCGTTCGCTGAAATGCAACCTGTTATGGATCGTATGGCTACTAAAGGCCTGATCCACAAAAACAAGGCTGCACGTCATAAAGCACGTCTAGCTGCGAAAATCAAAGCTCTTTAATTGAGAGTTGCGATTTAGCATTAAAAAAAACCGGCTTTCGCCGGTTTTTTTTATGTCTGAAATATGAAGGTTTACGCTTTTTTTTCACCCTCCGCACCACAATACATTTTGTGCAACAGCTGAATCATGGCTCGGACTTCTTCACTCTTTAAACGGTAGTAAACTGTTTGAGCGACTTTTCTGGTGTCCACCAGCCCGTCACGCCTTAGCCATGCCAAATGCTGAGATAATGCAGACTGGCTCAAACCCAGCTTTTCACTCATCATCCCAACCGACATTTCCCCTTCCAGCAAATAGCACAGAATAAACAAACGTCGTTCGTTCGCCATGGCTTTCAGTAGTGCTACGGCCTTGGGAGCATTCTGCTCCATTTGCTGCAGTTCCATACTTCCACCATTATTAAAATTAAGTTAATGCTAATGTACTTAATTTAAGCAGGGTTTTCTAGCCATCAATGTTGAATTTTCGTGCTAACAATCAGAAATACGCAACACTATTTAAACAATTTGCCAAAATCCGCCTCGCAGATCTTCTTTACTGCCGGGTGCATAATCATACGTTCCGCAAAAATGACGTAATACTCTTCCTTGATTTCTTTCACCCGCTTCACCTCACAAATGGTATTGGATTCTACAATTTCCACCGCATATATAGAGGGAGCGACAAACATAGACTGATGATAAGAGCCAAACGCTTTCATCAGAGCGGCATCATCAAACTCACCCAAAATGTTCGGGGTGATCCCCTGCTGATCGAACCAATGGTGCAATTTGCGCCCCATCGCGGTACGGCGCCCCGGAACCAGCAGTTTGTAATCTTCGATGCAAGCGGGGAAATTAAGCGCTTTGGCTGGCTGCGAGCAGAAAAAGCTCATGGTCGACTCACCAAGCTTTTTACTGTACAGACCAGGACTTTGTGTTGAGTCAACCGGACAGTCAGACAGAATCATATCCAGCTTATGCTGAGAAAGCTGTTCTAACAGCATCTCATGGGTGGACTCATAGCAACGTAGGTGAATCCGTTCATCTTCAGGGACTCCTTCCAGCAGCACCTTACTGACGAGTCGCTTCGATAGCGCATCTGCCACTCCAACTTCAAGCAGCTGATTTTCCCGCTGGGTATAATTGATGATATCCAGCATCTCGTAGCTCAGATCGAACATTTTGTCGGCATACTTAAAGACTAACTGCCCCAGCTCGGTTGGCTCGATATTCCGTCCAACCCGCTTGGTCAGCTTACCTTTCAGCCTCTCTTCCAGTGCTCGGATCTGGCCCGTCACCGTTTGAGGGGCAAGAAACAGCGCATCCGCCGCTTTGGTAACAGAGCCCTGCTTGCAAACCATCCAGAAATAATAGAGGTGATTGTAATTTAGATGAGACATCCTGTTTTGCTAACTTCCCAGATATAAAAAAAACCCCAGAGACGCAGCTTACGCTGTGCCTCCGGGTCTTCAATAGTTATCACCATGGCTAATGATTTGCCAAGGGCATATCTCGTCAGTTTGTTGACTGTATCGACTTTTTCTCAGGCTGGACCGTTTTACGGTAACGCTCTCCTACACGTTGCTCCAGTGCGCGTGAGCGGAATGTCTCTTCCGACTCCACCATCACAGTGTCTTCAACGCTAGCCTTACCATGGCTGAGACCGGCCAAATAGGCCTGACAAACTTCCGTATTACTATTGTTAATACAACTATCATAATCAGGCGCCGCGATGGCAGCTGAAGATGCCAGAAATGCAACGGTTAGAAGATAACGCTTCATATTATGCCTCCGTTTTTGGCAGAGTACGGTTCAGTAAGAAATACCCCAATACAGCTGATACCGTTGACCCCAACAAGATCCCCAGACGTGAGTAAGTATTGAAGTCATCTGGTGCGCCGACAAAAGCCAGCGACGAAATAAATATAGACATCGTAAAGCCGATACCACACAGCACTGACACGGCAAAGATATGCGTAAAGCCAATGCCATCAGGTAATCTCGCAATACCGCTTTTCACAGCTAGATAGCTGGCAGTGAAGATCCCTAACGGCTTACCCACTAGCAGACCAAGAGCAATCCCCAGTGGCAACATGGCAGTCAAGCTAGACACCGATACCCCTTCCAGCGATATACCCGCATTGGCAAAAGCAAACAATGGCAGAATCAAGAAAGCGACATAGGGATGCAAAGCATGCTCTAGGTGTTTCAGCGGTGAGTACTTGGTAGAGCTGCCATCCTCGCCCGAAAGCGGGATCGCAAAGCCAAGCACAACACCGGCTAGCGTGGCATGTACGCCTGACTTCAGCACACTGAACCATAAGATAAAGCCAACAACCACATACCAGGACAGCTTAGTCACGTTTTTGGCGTTCATCACAAACAGTGCCGTCGTTGCCGCAAAGGCCACTGCCAGCGCCAGTGTTGATAGATCGCTACTGTAGAACAGTGCAATGATCACAATAACGCCAAGGTCATCAATTATTGCCAGAGCAAGCAAAAAGGCTTTCAGGGAAACCGGAACACGTGGCCCCAGTAACGCCATCACACCCAACGCGAATGCAATGTCTGTGGCAGCCGGAATTGCCCAACCTTTGACGGCCATTGGATCGGCGAAGTTGAAAGCAACATACACCAGTGCCGGTGCAAGCATGCCCCCGACAGCAGCAACCGCCGGGAAGATTGCTTTCTCTTTAGTATTTAGCGCACCTTCAATAAGCTCACGTTTTACTTCCAAGCCAATCAGCAGGAAGAAAACTGCCATCAGACCATCATTGATCCAATGCGAAACAGAAAGACCGGCAACATAAGAATGCAGCGTCCCGTTGTAAAGAGGCTCCAATGGCGAGTTCGCAACCATCATTGCGATCGCTGCAGCGACAATCAAAATAATGCCGCCAGCGGACTCTAACTTGAGAAAATTACGAATTGCATCGGTCATCGACCGTAACTCCTTTACATGAAACAAATATCACACCGAATATGTAAATTTAGTTTAGTCGTCACACTACTAATGTGAGAAATCGTTTGTTTAGAAACAAATACTCGGAAAAACCGAACCATCAGGCCACTTAGTGAGTAATATCCGCACAATAAATCTTGGACTGGCACACCGCGTCATATTTCGTACTGCCTATTGACTTAATAACGGGGGAAAACAGCTGTTTTTCCTCCGTGGCAAAGCAAAAGATCTCGCTTCTTACTGCCTCATTAAAACAAAAATAAATCACTATAAAAACAAGATCTTAACCATCAAGGTAAAGTAACCATTACACTACACCAGAGTCCATTCGGTCACAAAATAAGCACAAATTTACTTTATGACAGAGAGTGTCATATTTCTGAAATATTCGATCTCTACCATCGCCCCCAGATTTCAAAAAAAATGAAACCCAAACGACATACCCTTGTCATGGAGAAATGATTATGACTACCCAAGCCACTACTGCTGAGCCAATGAACAGCTCTATGCGCTGGGTCCGCTGGGCAAACCTGGCGTTCATGCTTTACGTTCTACTAGTTGCTGTCTCTATGGTCAGCAGCGGCTTTAAATGGTCGGTAGGTGAACAAGCAAAAACGTTGTTTGAATTTGCTTCCCACCCAGTAGCCGGTCTGATGATTGGCCTGGTGGCAACCTCGTTAATTCAATCGTCCAGTACTGTTACTTCGATTATTGTCGGCCTCGTGGCTGGTGGGTTACCTGTCGAAACGGCTATCCCGATGGTGATGGCGCTAACATCGGCACAACAGTAACCAATACCCTTGTCAGTCTGGGCCACGCTCGCTGCAAAGACGAGTTCCGCCGTGCATTTGCAAGTGCAACCGTACATGATTTCTTCAACTTGCTAGCAGTAGCGATCTTCCTGCCGCTGGAAATGATGTTTGGCATGCTTGAGAAAGTGTCTTCATGGCTCGTTTCACCAATGATGGGTGCTGGCGATATGAGCATGAAGGGGCTTAACTTCATGAAACCACTTACCAAGCCTGCTGTAGAAGTAGTAAAAGGCCCGCTGGAAGCGATGGGTAACATGGGTGGTATCGTACTTATCTTCATCGGTATCGCTCTTATCTTCGTTGCCATCACGGCAATGGGTAAACTAATGCGCAGCCTAATGGTTGGCCGTGCTCGTGAAATACTGAAAAGCGCTATTGGCCGCGGGCCGCTTCACGGTATTGCATCTGGTACTGTGGTTACTGTTTTGGTTCAGTCGTCATCAACAACAACTAGCCTGATGGTTCCACTAGTAGGTACAGGTGTTCTAAAGGTACGCGATGTCTACCCATTCACCCTGGGAGCAAACATCGGTACCTGTATCACTGCGCTACTGGCAGCAACGGCAATCTCCGGTGACAACGCTGTATTTGCCCTGCAAATTGCACTGGTACACCTATCATTCAACGTAATGGCGACACTATTTATCTTCGGTATCCCGACCTTACGTGAACTACCGCTTAAAGCAGCCTTCTTCCTAGGCGAGCTCGCAACGAAGAGTAAAATGGCGGTAGCCGGTTACCTTGGCCTCGTGTTTATCGCGATTCCGAGTACTATCCTAGCCTTCACAGCCTAAGTACTCGCAACCAGGTACTAACAAAACATAAAAAAAAGCCCCGCAATGCGGGGCTTTTTGTTGTTCTGAGCTTCTGTTCCGGTGGCCCAAAGTATTTCAATGCTAAATTTTTGTTACCCAGAGAAACAGTTTTATACAGAAAAAGGGTACTTGATCGGCTCGTGATGCTGGTAACCCACCACTTCAAAATCATCCATCGTCACCCATGTTTCCAAATCTTCGAGGCTTTTGATCTCAGGTTGATAATCAGCTGCGGTGAGTCATACGGCTCGCGCTTGAGCTGCACATCGCGCATCAGCTCCAGTTGATCTTCATAGATATGAGCATTGATAATCTTGTGGTAGGCCTGACCGGGTTTCTTACCGGTGATCTGCGCCATCAATGCCAGCAAGGTATACACCTGAATTTGGTTAAAATTCAGGCCAAGCGGCACATCACAAGAACGCTGATAGCTGGTGAGGTACAGGGTATCTCCCAGTAACGAAAAGGTATGGGTATGCATACACGGGCGCAGGCAGCCCATGTCGAACTCGCCCGGATTATAAAACGTCAGTATTTCACCTCGGTCATCGATCCCCGCTCAGATCATCAACAATCTTTCGCAACTGGTCGATTGTCGAGCCATCCGGCTTCTGCCAGCTTCGCCCCTGAACCCCATACACCCTGCCCATATCATCATGGCCCTTACGGTGCGGGTTATTCAGCCAAGCCTGATTGTCATTGGCATTCATGTCCCAGGTTTTGGTCCCCAGAGCACGGAAATCGGTGGCGTTGTCATAACCACGAATATAACCCAGCAATTCCGCAATTGCCGCTTTCCAGAAACTCTTACGCGTGGTGATCAATGGGAATTGATTGTTTTCCACATCATAGGTCAAGTCGGCATTCACGACAGTCAGACATCGTTTACCGGTTCGTTCATTCTCAATCCAAACACCATCATCAACGATCCGCTGACACAGATCTAAATATTGTTTCATCTTCCCGCCCGTTCATATCTAAGCTGTACCGGTAAGGTACAATTGCGCCCAATATTATCAGAATACAAAAAAAAGGCAGCACCCTGAAGTGCTGCCTTGATCAAATACCATTTCGATTAGGCGGGTTTGTTTCTAGTCTGGATTTTATACGCCCACAGCATCAGCAGCAGGCCACCGATAACCATCGGTAGCGACAAGATCTGCCCCATGCTGATCCAGCCACCAAACAGCCCCAGATGGGCATCCGGTTCACGGAAATACTCGACGATAAAACGGAAACTGCCGTAGCCAAACAAGAACAGGCCTGAGGCAGCACCCGCAGGACGCGGCTTACGGATAAAGATATTCAGGATGATCAGCAAAACCAATCCTTCGAGGAAAAACTCATACAGCTGCGACGGATGCCGCGGTAACGGTCCGCCTGTAGGAAAGATCATTGCCCACGGTACGTCCGAGGTACGTCCCCACAGCTCACCGTTGATAAAGTTTCCCAAACGTCCGACACCCAGTCCGAACGGTACCAGCGGCGCAACAAAATCAGCCACGTTGAAAAACGTCCGCCCTTGTTTATGGGCATACCAGAACATCGCAGTGATCACACCCAGCAATCCGCCATGGAATGACATACCTCCCGTCCATACCTTGAACAGATAGAGCGGATTATCCAAAAACAAATCGAAATTATAAAAGAGCACGTAACCAATGCGCCCACCAAGAACGACACCGAGGAAGCCAGCGAACAACAAGTCACTGACCTGCTCTCGGGTCCAGCCGCTACCCGGCTTGTCGGCCCGGCGGTTTGCCAGCCACATAGCAAAAACAAAACCCAGTAAATACATCAGTCCGTACCAGCGTATGGCTAACGGGCCAATTTCAATCAAAATTGGATCAATGTTTGGAAACGTCAAATATCCTTGGCTCATTCAATCAATCTCAAAATAGGGCAAGAGACTGGTTATTAACCATCAACTCTTACCGCTGTAAGCTATTATCCCAAAAACATCTCCGCGCTGATAAACAGCAAGAAGACGGCAAAAATCTTTTTCAATGTCATGGTCGGCAAACGGCTGACCAATGCAGCACCATAACGGGTTGTGATCATTGAAGTCATCACAATACCCATCAATGCAGGAAGGTAAACATAACCAATGCTCATGGCAGGCAGCGTCTCATCACCGATACCCGCGGTAATAAACCCTGCCATTCCCGCTACCGCAATCAATGCGCCTGATAATGAAGCGCTACCGATGGCACGGCGCATTTCAACACCATGCCAACTGAGATACGGAACTGTTATGGAGCCTCCGCCGATACCCGCTAAACTCGACACCACGCCGATCACCCCACCACTGCATACCGTTGCCATTGGTCCCGGCAAAGGGCGTAGACTGGAGATACGCATCGAGATCAGCATTTGCAATGCCAACAGCAGTACAATCACCGCAAATATTCTTGGTAGCAGCACTGTCGGCACCAATTCAGCAATGACACTGCCTCCAAGCCCACCAACAATCACGCCCGGGGCCAATGATTTCACAATCGAGAAATCCACATTACCCAGCTTTATGTGGTTGCGAGCGGATGAGCCAGAGGTCAATACAATACTGGCGAGTGATGTGGCCAACGCAATATGCATCACCAGATCACTATCAATACCTGCCCGCGGTAACAGCCAT
>LLEN01000021.1_pt1 | contig 32166 bp, 39 predicted proteins | sample 595881 | NCBI WGS metagenome assembly LLEN01 (sample SAMN02919314, study PRJNA255460) | bioreactor metagenome | biome: chemostat; feature: culture 2012_10.3; material: sediment; isolation source: day86 10degC chemostat 2012 inoculated with Wadden Sea sediment taken from... | place: Germany: Bremen ...
CCCTAACCTCCCCTTAACAAGGGGAGGGAACTCCAATAAAAATCAAGTCTTACTCGCCCGCGATCTTCATCGTATCCAGCAAGATAGAGCCAGTCTGGATCTGACTCCTGGTTTCGGTATCCGTACCAATCGCAACGATATTTTGCATCATGTCTTTAAGGTTACCGGCAATAGTCACTTCACTGACCGGGTATTGAATTTCGCCATTTTCAACCCAAAAACCAGCCGCACCACGAGAGTAGTCACCAGTAACAATGTTAACGCCCTGCCCCATCAGTTCGGTTACTAACAGGCCACGATCCATTTTCTTCAGCATCTGGCATAATCTTCGCCAGTCGACTTTACTTGCCAGTTATGAATACCACCGGCATGGCCGGTTGGCTGGCGACCAAGTTTACGAGCTGCATAGCTGGTCATCAGATATGTCTGCAAAATGCCATCTTGAATAATTTCACGATCATAGGTAGCCAGGCCCTCACTGTCGAAAGGGGTACTCGCCATCCCGCGAAGAATATGCGGGCGCTCACTGATATTCATCCACTCAGGGAAAATCTGCTCCCCCAGCTTATCCAGCAGAAAAGATGACTTGCGATACAGGTTAGAGCCACTGATGGCCATCACCAGGTGACCAAAGAGTCCGGTCGCTACATCGGCAGCAAACATAATCGGCGCTTCGCGGGTCGATAGTTTCTGCGGGTCAATACGGCCAACGGTACGCTCAGCAGCATGTAGGCCAACTCGCTCCGGAAGCCACAAATCAGCAGCTCGGCGCGCGCTGGTATAGCTATAATCCCGTTCCATTTCACCATTCTTGCCTTCGGCAATCACGCAACAGCTGGTACTGTGACGGCTTGACGCATAGCTGGCCAACATGCCATGGCTATTGCCATAGACACGGATACCATAGTGGCTATCATAACTCGCACCATCACTCTGCTTGATTCGCGGATCATAATCGAGTGCAGCCTGTTCTGCCTGAATTGCAATAGCGGCAGCATGATCGGGCTCAGGTTCATCGGGGTGGAATAGGTCAAGATCAGGAATATCCTTGGCCATCAGCTCTTTCGGGCCTGGGCCTGCAAACGGATCTTCGGACGTATAACGGGCGATATCAAGCGCTGCAGCAACAGTCTGGGCAATCGCATTCTCACTCAGATCAGAGGTAGAGGCGCTGCCTTTGCGTTGACCTCTATAGACAGTGATCCCCAATGCACCATCGCTATTAAACTCCACATTCTCAACGTCACACATACGCGTGGAAACGCTAATACCGTCGTTTTATTAATAGCAACTTCGGCAGCGTCAGCCTGCTTGCCCGCCAGCTCTAATGCTCTGGCGACCGCCGCTTCCAGCTCTATACGCTGCTGTGCAACCTGTTCTCTTACGTCCATACTTTCACTTACTCAGAGAGTGACAACTATTTCAATAGGTTACCGGAGGCACTCTGGCAGGCGACTTAATGAAATGGAGATCATGATTATGATTAGCCGCACACCAACCTATGCTGATACGTGCTCTATTTAGTATTACTTATAGGATAACACCGCCAGTGAGGAATTTGCGCCCCAAATCATGATTAAACTGATAAAATAGACCCATTACCTTCTTTAGTGAGCCAGTTATGAGCCGTAAAAACCAAAAAGCCCCTTGGGAAGAGGAAGAAGAAATCATCTGGGTAAGTAAGTCCGAGATGAAACGCGACATGGAAGCCTGCAAAAAAATGGGAGAAGAGCTAGTTGAGCTTACGCCAAATGCACTGGCAAAAATTCCGCTAGACGAGGAACTGATGGATGCCGTTCGCGACGCGCAGCGCTTTAAAAATGAAGCCCGCCGCCGTCAGTTGCAGCGAATTGGCAAGCTAATGCGCCAAATCGAAATCGAGCCTATCCAGGCAGCTCTGGATATGCTTCGTAACAAGCACTCACAGGCGACTGTTGCATTAAAAAAAAGCTGGAGCTTAAACGCGACAAGCTGATCGAAAATGGCGATAGCATGATCAATGCGATCATGGTTGACCATCCGGAAGCCGATCGTCAGCGCCTACGCCAACTTGTTCGCCAGGCGAACAAAGAAAAAGCGCAGAGCAAGCCGGCGAAAGCATACCGTGAAATCTTCCAGTACCTGAAAGAACTGTACCTGAAAGACTAAGCATCGGTCTTCTGCAACAATCTATACCATAAAAAAAATGCCAGCACTTTAATGCTGGCATTCTTATATACATCGGTTAGTTCAAGAACCGCTACTGCGTTCCACCGACCGTCATTGAGTCAACTTTCAGCGTTGGCTGGCCGACACCAACAGGTACACTCTGACCTGCTTTGCCACAAACACCTACGCCACGATCGATATCAAGATCATTACCCACCATCGAGACTTGCTGCATCGCTTCAATGCCATTGCCAATCAAGGTCGCACCCTTGATAGGTCTCGTCACCTTACCATTTTCGATCAGGTATGCTTCCGAAGCCGAGAATACGAACTTGCCCGAAGTAATATCAACTTGGCCTCCACCAAAGTTAGGCGCATAGATCCCCCGCTTCACACTGGCAATGATCTCTTCCGGCGAGTGCTGGCCCGGCAACATATAAGTATTTGTCATACGCGGCATCGGCAGGTGGGCATAAGATTCACGGCGACCGTTCCCCGTCGGCGCAACACCCATCAGGCGTGCATTTAGCTTGTCCTGCATATAGCCTTTCAGCTTGCCATCCTGTACCAGTACATTGTACTGACCCGGTGTACCTTCATCGTCAATATTAATCGAGCCTCGGCGATCCACCAGCGTGCCATCATCGACAATCGTGCATAATGGCGAGGTGACCTGCTCGCCCATTTGGCCGGCAAACATAGATGAACCTTTACGATTAAAGTCACCTTCCAGACCATGACCCACCGCTTCATGCAACAGCACGCCAGGCCAGCCAGCCCCAAGAACAACCGGCATCGTACCCGCAGGTGCCGCATCAGCATCTATATTGACCAATGCCTGGCGTAACGCTTCATCGGCATAGTTCAGTGCAATGGACTTACCATTTTCTTCATTGAGAAAGCACTCATAACCATAGCGGCCGCCACCACCGGCACTTCCGTGCTCACGCTTATCGCCTTTCTCTATCAGTACGCTAATAGACAGGCGTACCAGCGGACGAATATCCGCCGCATAGGTCCCATCCAACGCAGCTACCAATACCTGCTCATAGACACCATTAATGCTGACAGAGACTTCCTTCACCAGTGGCTCTTTGGCTCGGATATAACGGTCAATCTCTTCAAGCAATGCGATTTTTTTTGATGTTTGTCAAAGCTACCTAACGGATCAATCGGCGCATAGATCCCTGAAGCCGTCACAGGACTAAATGCCTGCACTTTGCCGTTTCCTACACTGCGGACAATACCACGAGCCGCCTTGGCGCTCTGATTCAATGCCAACAGATTAATCTGATCCGAATAGGCAAAACCGGTTTTCTCACCAGCGACCGCACGGACACCCACACCACGGTCAATATTGAACGAGCCATCTTTGATAATGCTATCTTCTAGCACTAGTGATTCGTGCCAGCAGGACTGGAAGTAAATATCGGCATAATCCACACCCCGAGTAGCAATCAGCTCCAGAGTTTGACTTAATTCATCACGTCCCAAGCCTGACTGAGTCAGCATGGTATTTTCTACAGTTTCCAGAGTCATTCACTTTGCTCTTGTAAGATACCTACGCTGGTGCACACCTAACCGGGCATGCTTCAACAATGGCATATTTGTTCTTATGGTCTGGCTTAAATTTAAATCCAGATCGGCCGTCAGTACACCGGTTCCCTGTTGTTGACAGGCAATCACCTGACCCCAAGGATCAACTATCATCGAGTGACCCCACGTTTCCCGGCCTTCATTGTGCTCGCCCCATTGAGCCGCAGCCACAATCCAGCACTGTGTTTCCACCGCACGAGCACGTAACAATACATCCAGTGAGCCTTGCCGGTCACTTTGGTAAACGCCGCCGGAACCACAATAATATCGGCCCCCTGCTCTCTTAAAGCGGTATATAACTGTGGGAACCGGATATCATAACAGATTGATAATCCGATGTTGCCAAAGGGGGTGGGTACCACCTTAACTTCTTCGCCTGGTTGGAACGTATCGGATTCCCGGTAACTATGGTGTTGATCTTCTATTTCAACATCAAACATGTGTAACTTATCGTAATGTGCCTGACACTGACCGGTATCATCAAACAGCAAGGCTGTTGCGGTGATCGCCCCATCAGGCTGGCGGATCGGCATTGAACCAATCAGTACCCAAACCCCTAGCTGCTTGGTAAGCGCCGAGATAGCTTCCTGCAAGGGACCTTTCCCCAGAGGTTCAGCACAGCGCTGATAGTCTGAGCTGGAACCAAATACCAAGCAGTTTTCTGGCGTAACAACCAACCCCGCCCCTTGCAACTGAAGCCCTTTAAGCTTCTTTTTTTTAGTTGCCGCAAGTTCGTATCAGGATCGGCACCTGAATTCATTTGTACAACGCCCACTTTTGCCATCACTTACTTCCTTTTTCAGGCAGATACCGCCATTCCATCGTTATTGAGGCTGATTTTGTTGTTCTTTCAGCTTTTCAGGCAAAGTGTACTCACCAGTAAAGCGAGACTTCTCTGTTACCGTCGGAGAATCAATCGGTCCTTTCACCGCATAGTTGATCTGAGTAAATACATCCAGTACCGGTGATAGCGCCGTTGAGATGGCAAAGACAAAAATCGCGGTTTGCGGTGCCACAGCAAAAGCGGTAAGTACCGGTATCCCCGACGTAAAGTCAGGAAGAAACTTCACTTTCGCATCAACCGTTTCATTTACAAGGTTAGCACTTCCGGTAATAAACATGTCACCTGCCAACGCCTGCATTTTAATATCATCACTCTCAAACTGGCCGTTTTCAATTCTGCCGGAGCCCCTGATATAGTTAAAAGCCAGCCCGTCATCAAAAATGCCAGAGAAATCGAGCTGCATTTTTCGCACAATCGAATCAATACTAAAGAGTCCAAGCAAGCGCCCGGCACCTCCGACTTCACTGATCAGCCCCTTGCCAGTTTCTGTTTTTACTTCACCGGTCAATGTTTCACGGTGCATTGCCCATGGTGAACCTTGCCATTGAATAGAGGCATAGCTGCTAAATTTTGCTCCCTGGATCCCCCCGGACACACCAAACCGTCCCATCAAATCAGAGCTGTTTTCACCTTCTATATCGAAGGCTATATGGGTTTCATTCTGATCATCGTCAAGCATCCAGTGGCCGTCCAAACTCAGGGAGGTGGTTCCGGAGTCAATCAGCAGGTTCTGCAATTCCAGCATTGTGCCTTCCCGGCGCAATTTGCCTGACACCTTGCCGAGGCGATAGCCCTGTAACCAAGCATCCTCAAACAAGAGATCAATGTCGGGCATATTCGCATCATGGTACGGTCAAAATCGGTTGCAGGCGGGATCTCCCGCTGTGGTACATACTTTTTGCGCGGCAATACTTCTTCTACGCTTTCTAGCCCCGGCAGGTTCAAGTGCATTTTTTTTCCAGCGTCACCTTCAATGGTGCACCGTCAGGCCAGAAGGCCTCACCGGTCATTTCACGACTGCCCAATATCATATGCCACTGCGCAGGTTGCCTGCGCACAGCCAAGTCGACATCATTCCAGTTCAACGTTGCCATCTTCAGTTTTTTTTAACTCGGGCATTTACCCTCGTAGGAAGCGGCACCTCAGGCATCGTTGTTAACTGATCGGCTTGCGCCATTTGCGCAGTTTTTGTCTCAATTTCGCCGATAAGATCTATCCAGCGGTCAGCATCCAAATAATCGCTACTGATCCGCAGCGAATGGCTTCCCTGCGCCAGTGAACGTAATTTCCCTCGTCCTATCAACAATTCGCTGGCCTCTAGCTTCAGCCGCTCAGGTACCAAATTGATCTTAGCCTGATAGGTGGCATCCGGCATAGTGACTATACTGGTAAGAACTTCTGCATTGCCATGAGCGGTGAGTTTTGCCTGCTGTCCCGTACCCAGCGACAACTGAAGCGGGTAAGGCAACGTGCTATCGATGGCTGCAAGATCCGCCAGCAAATCAACATTGTAGTCAAAGCCAGTATCGTACAAATTAACTCCGATCGTCGACTGCCAGAGGCTACTACCCGAAACATGCGCCAGCAAAGGGTCTTCAACCTGTTGCTGCAGGGTGGCAACATCCCATCGACCTCCCAACTTAACGCCTACCTGATAGCCCGTTTCAACACTCTTGCCATCAAAACCAAACGCTACAGGCTGTGCCAACAACATGCCTTGAATATCACCGGCCTTGATAACATCATTATCAAAACTCAGGCTACCGCTGACTTGATCCAACTGAACCGGCGGTGTGTCCATTACTATCTGGTTATCTTTCAGCTGAGCCGAACCCCATGCTCGTACCTCGCTACCATCAAAAGGAATATCAAGCTTGAATCGTGATGTTACCGGACCACTAACCTGAACCGTCGTCAACGCGGCACCGACGGAATCAACCAGCGGTGTCGCCAACATATAATCACGGATCTGCAGGCCTTCGGCACCGATATCCAGTACTAGCTTCAGGTGGCCGTCTTCGCTCAGCTCGGCATCGCCAGTCACCCGAGAAGCCGTCGCACCCATAGTTTTGGCATGACTCGCATCGAGGTACATGAAATCATTTTCAAACAGCAGATCCAGTTTGAGATCGGTCAGTTCAGGCCAGGAGGTATCAAAGCTAAACCGCCCATCATACAGAGAAACGCTAGCCTGAAAGACGCCTTCTTGTTTGCTGTAAGGAAAATCAGCCAACTCGCCATACCATAGCAACTGCGCATGATCAGCCTTGCCACCTCGAATTGCTGTTGACAGGTAATCGGTCAGTTCACGCCCCAGAGCCAGTGTCGGCAAGTAACGCCAAGTTTCACCCACATTGTTGGCTGAAGCTTCGCCATAAAACGACAACCAAGCAGGCGCCTTCGTCGGAAAGTCCAATCGGAACTGCCCATCAGCAGTTAGGTGCGGCGTTGATACAACAAGCTGATCGCTCCACAGTCGCCAGCCATCATCATTGATCTGCCAGTAAGCGGTTACTTCACCTTTCGTAATATTCAGCGGTGTCTGGAACACGTCACCATATGGCAACACATCATCGTTAATAGCCAACACGGCTTTCCCGCCATCCAGGCTGCCGGACAGCCGGGCGTTAAGCTTGTGTACCTCAGGAAGCAACTCCCACTGCTTCATTCCAAACTCTTTGAGACTGGCAGAAAAACGCGGAGACTGATCGCCATTGGCGGCGACTCGAATATCTTGTAACTGGCCGGAAGGCTGTAAGGTCGATAGCATTTCCGCAGCCGTATTGTCCTCCGGCAGGAAACTTACAAACGGAAGCAGATGCTCAAGGTGAAGACGACTCAATGCGACTTGCCAGCGTTCAGGCTCCCATTGCGCGGCAATATCGAAGGCTGGCCACAACAACTTGTCGGTTTGCAGAATCATCTGATCGCTATCAATCCGCCAGCCGGTTTTCCCTTCGGCCAGCGCAACAGGGGTCAGTCCCACCAGCCCTTGGGGATCCGGAACTCATGCTTCCCTTCTCCCTCGCGCCAGCGAAGGTAGCTATTATCAAGTCTGGCAAGACTCTTGAGTACTTTGCCGTCTTGCAGGTTCAGCCATACCTCGGCATTGATATTGCTGCCGGTAATATCCGCACCACCTAACATACGCTTGTTTAACCAGGGCGTAATTGACAGGTTTTGGGTCTGGACATAGATACTGCCCGACAGTTCGGGCAAGGAACGCCGCCGATAAGTTAGCGATTACTCGCATCTGGCTGAAGTGGGTATCGGCAATGCTAATCACCCCTTCGGCTAAATGCTGACCACCCGTACCGTCCCATTTCAGTTCGTTGATATCAATACGCTTTTTATCCCCAGCAGGAGATAGCAAAGTAATATCAGCATTGCGTAATGAAAACTTACCCAGCTGGACAAAAAAAACAGCTCTTCCAGCCGTTTAACCGTAGAAGCCTGGTTTGTCTCTTCGACAACTGACTGTGATGGAGAAACCTGGCTGAAAACGGAGCCTGAAAGACGGGTCAAATCGAGGCTAAGCTGATCGATACGTATATCTTTAAAAACAAGCCGCATCTCAATCGCCGAGCGCAACATATCAAGCTGCATCTCGACATCGCCGACCCGGACAATCGATTCAGGATCATCGCTTGCTGAGACACTCACTCCCTGCAGTACAAGGGATGGCCCAAGGTTTCGCCAATGTCCCTCAACATGTGCGACTTCAAGGCTCATATCAGCCTGTTCAGATGCCCACTGACGGATAGGTTCGCGATATTCGTTTAGCTGGGGAAGGTAAAAACGCAGACCACTAATCGCAATAGCGGCCAGTACCAACATAGTCAGCACCAGCCACATTAATCCACGTGCCAGACGAACTGGAACTGTTGTCACTCAAAAGCTCGCATTGGTAATTACATCATTACAACGTCAAATTGTTCTTGGATGTATAATGCTCGGCCTTAACTTTCACCTGTTTGCCAATAAACACTTCCAGCTCTGCCAGAGCATGGTATTCATCGCCAGCCAACGCTTCGGCAACGGCAGGGGCGACATAGACCACAAAACGGTCAGCATCGTAGGCACGGTTCACCCGAGTAATTTCACGCAGGATCTCGTAGCAAACACTTTCCACGGTTTTTACCGTGCCTCGGCCCTCACAAGTCGGCAGGTGCCACACAACACATGTTCGATGCTTTCACGAGTTCGCTTGCGGGTCATTTCAACCAAACCTAGTTGGGTAAAGCCATTGATATTGGTTTTTACCCGATCGTAGGAAAGCGCCTGTTCCAGTGCTAACAACACGCGACGCTGGTGATCTTCCAGTGCCATATCAATGAAATCAATAATAATGATCCCACCTAAATTGCGCAGTCGAAGCTGACGCGCAATCGCCTTGGTCGCCTCGATATTGGTATTGAAAATAGTTTCTTCCAGATTACGGCGACCAACAAATGCCCCGGTATTGATATCTACCGTGGTCATGGCCTCGGTCTGATCAATGATCAGATAGCCACCCGACTTCAACTCAACCTTGCGATCCAACGAGCGCTGAATTTCACTTTCTGTATCGTATAAATCAAATATAGCTGCTCGCCGGCATAATAATCAAGCTTCTCACTCAATTCCGGTACAAACTCATCGGTAAACTCTTTCAAGTTTTCATAACCGATACGCGAGTCAACCTGAATACAGTCCAGTTCAGTGCCGACAAAATCGCGAAGTATACGCTGAGCCAGCCCTAGCTCACCATATAACATTGACTTGGGCTTGTGCTTCGCACGGCGCTCCAGCACTTTACGCCATAAATGTTTAAGGAAGGCAGCATCTTGCGCCAGCTCTTCTGGTGTAGCCCCTTCGGCAGCGGTACGAATAATAAAGCCACCCAGATCGTCACAGTGTTTACTCACCATCTTTTTCAGGCGTTCGCGCTCATTTTCACTTTCAATTCGCTGGGAAACACCAACATGGCCAGCTCCGGGCATAAAGACCAAATAACGCGAAGGCAGGGTAACATCGGTTGTCAGGCGCGCTCCCTTGGTCCCGAGAGGATCTTTGACCACCTGAACCACCAAATCTTGGCCTTGGCGAACCAACTCGGAAATATCACGTACCTGAAACTGCTGTTTTTCGTTCTCGGCTACACATTCCGTGTGCGGCACAATATCGGACGCATGCAGGAAGGCCGCCTTCTCCAAGCCGATATCAATAAACGCCGCCTGCATACCCGGCAATACCCGGCTCACCCGGCCTTTATAGATATTGCCAACAATACCGCGTTTTGATTCTCGTTCTATATGTATTTCCTGAAGGTCCCTCCTTCAATCATTGCAACGCGTGTTTCACTTGGCGTCACATTAATCAGCAGCTCTGTGCTCATGGTTGCCTCTAAATTGATAAACTTAAAAAGTCTCGAACCATGATGTCGGTTTCCATTAACGGTAACCCCACCACAGCGTAATAACTGCCATCGATGCGCTCAATAAACTTGCCGCCGATGCCCTGAATACCATAGCTACCCGCTTTATCTTGCGGCTCTCCACTTTGCCAATATGCTTCTATTTCTTTTTCAGACAAAGTCTTGAACCAAACGCTCGTCACGACAAGATTGGTTTCATGCCGGGTTGTCGTTGCCAGGGTAACGGCCGTCATCACCTGATGCTGTCGGCCGGAAAGCAGTGTCAGCATACGCTTGGCATCTGCATAGTCTTCAGGTTTTTCCAGGATCTCGTCATCTACTACAACAATAGTATCTGAACCCAGTACCGGCGTTTGACCATCGGTCTTTTTCACGCCAGCCTTTGCTTTGTCCTGCGCTAAGCGCTGGACATATTCAGCCGGTGTCTCGCCCGGTTGATGCTGCTCCTCTACATCCACGACGACCCGTTCAAAGCCGTAACCCAGCTGAGCCAGTAATTCTTTTCGCCGAGGAGAACCCGATGCCAGATACAGTTGCAATGTAGACATGATGATACCATTTACTTAAATATCAAAAAGATCCATTCGATATCATGTTTTACAACCTAACATCGAACAGACCTGGTTTGGAAAGTTATTTAACGAATTGAGAACTTACGACGCATTCGCCGCAACAGCAAAAACAGCCATGGCCATAGCAAGAAATTCAGCAGTACAGCCCATAACCGCTCAGGCTCAAAGGTGATCACTGAGACCAGGTATTCTGCCCAGAACTCGACTAACTTACCGGCCAGCGTCAGCAAGGCTACCAGTATCGCCTGCTGCCACAGCGACAGATTACGCAGCACCTGAAAGTTAAGGGCAACAACATAACACAATACCGACATCATCAGGCCCCGTACCCCGAGGTCGAGCCCAGCATCAAGTCCCACAGCAGCCCCAATAGCAATGCCGTACCGACATTCACCCGATGCGGCAATGCCAACACCCAGTAAAATGCAACCAGCAAGACCCATGAAGGCCTAAACAGCTCCAGCTCACCGGGCCATGGCGCAGCCTGTAAAATGAGTGCCATAATAAAAGACAGCCAGATCAACAAGCGGCCACTTGGTCGACTATTCGCCACTATTGAGATCTCCTACCATCAGCGTTTCCCGCGGTGTCGGCCATACCAGCAGCAGATAACGCAAGCGGTCAAACTGTACCGTCGGTTTTGCCTTTATCTGGGCAAAAGGGCGCTTGTTATCAAATGAAAACTCGGTCACATAGCCGACCGGGTAACCTTCCGGATATCGGCCACCCAAACCGGATGTCACCAACAGGTCTCCAACTTCTATATCGGTACTGCTCGGCACATGTTCAAGCTGGATTTGGTCAATCTGTCCGCTGCCCGAGGCAATAACCCGGATATCGTTACGAACAACCTGGATAGGAATCGCATGAGTTGGGTCAATCAATAACAGAACGCGGCTATTATGAGCACCGACATATGATACCTGGCCGACAATCCCCTTTTCGTTAATCACCGGCTGGCTTCATACACACCATCAACCCGTCCCTTATCAATCATCACCTGATGACTGTATGGATCCGAGTCTACCGCCATCACTTCTGCGATCAATTTCTTTTCATCACGGACAAACGGTGAGCCTAACAGCTCTCGCAAACGCTGATTTTCCTGCTTTAACTGGTCGAGCAGCAGCACATCGCTCTGCTTTACCAATAAATCACGCTTAAGTGCTTTATTCTCTGCCAACAAACGCTGATGTGAGCTCAACTGTCCCGACATACCATCTAACAAATCGCGAGGTAAGTTAGCTGCATATTGCAGTGGCGAAATCGCGGTGTTCAGCAAATAACGAATATTGGCGAAGGCATCTAGGCGGCTGTCGGCCAGCATCAAACCAACCGACAGTAATATGGCAAGAAACAGGCGTAACTGCAGAGAAGGTCCTCTGCCAAATATAGGTTTCATCTAACGCTATAACCTGTTCTATTTATTGCCAGACATGGCATTACTCTTCGCTGAAAAGATCGCCACCGTGCATGTCGATCATTTCCAATGCCTTACCGCCACCACGCGCAACACATGTTAGCGGGTCTTCTGCAACAACCACAGGGATACCGGTTTCTTCGGTAAGCAGGCGATCAAGATCACGCAGTAGCGCACCACCACCAGTCAGTACCATACCGCGCTCTGAGATATCAGATGCCAGTTCTGGCGGACACTGTTCAAGCGCAACCATGACTGCCGAAACAATTCCGGTTAGCGGCTCTTGCAGTGCTTCAAGAATTTCATTGGAGTTCAGGGTAAAGCTACGAGGTACACCTTCAGCCAAGTTACGGCCACGCACTTCAATTTCGCGCACTTCATCACCCGGGTAGGCCGAGCCGATTTCGTGCTTGATGCGCTCAGCGGTCGCTTCACCGATCAGGCTGCCGTAGTTACGGCGAACGTAGTTAATCACCGCTTCATCAAAACGGTCACCACCGATACGTACCGACGAAGAGTAAACCACGCCGTTTAGAGAAATAACGGCAACTTCGGTGGTACCACCACCAATATCGATCACCATCGAGCCCGTCGCTTCCGATACTGGCATACCGGCACCGATCGCCGCCGCCATAGGCTCGTCAATCAGATACACTTCGCGAGCACCTGCACCTTGTGCAGATTCACGGATAGCACGGCGCTCAACCTGGGTAGAACCGCAAGGAACTGCCACCAGCACGCGTGGGCTAGGGCGTAAAATGCTGTTGTCATGGACCTGCTTGATAAAATGCTGAAGCATTTTTTTTCGGTCACATAAAAGTCGGCAATCACACCGTCTTTCATCGGTCGGATAGCAGCGATATTACCTGGTGTACGACCAAGCATCTGCTTTGCGTCATGACCAACGGCAGCAACACTTTTGGTTGCGCCCGCTCGATCCTGACGGATAGCTACTACTGAAGGTTCATCGAGTACGATGCCCTGTCCTTTGACATAAATAAGGGTGTTGGCAGTACCCAGGTCAATAGACAGGTCATTAGAAAACATGCCACGAAGTTTTTTTTAAACATAGTCTTCGGCTAATTCCTGCAAGCTTACAAAATTCGTTAAATTGCGCTAAATGTATCAAGGGGCACGGATCGAGACAAGGTAAGCTTTGTCAAACCTGCCACAGATCCGCATTTTATTTAGTTGAGCAGCTGATTCATACCTTTTTCACCACGATAAATGATGCGATCGTTACCGCGGTAGACCCCGAAGGTAACAACGGCAGACGGGCTTTCATCACCAAACTTGCGCCAGTTGAACTGAAGCCAAGGCTGATTGGAGTGGCTGCCGACGCAGATCCCCTCTTTCATATCAGCTGGTGTACTTGACGTTAGTCGCTGCCAGAACTGAACCTGCTCACGATAATTTATTTTAGAATGCGGAACTGCAACAAACTCACCAGAGCTCGTTTCACCAGCAGAAACAGTACCGTCACCTTCTGTTTTGGATTCACTGTTTTTAACTGTTGAATCAGACTGAACGATAACTTGTTTACAGTAATTACCCCCAGCAAATTCAGAATATCTGTCATCGGGATTCGTAACGAAGCTATTGCCATCCCAATATTCGACACGAAGAGGAATTGCAATCTTGCTATCAGCACGCCCCCCACATCTTCCATCATCATACGCCCATAGCGAATATCAGTCCTGTCGACATTGGCCCCCACTGCATTTTGATTATTTTCAGTCTCCGACAAAATAAAATCAACGCCATCAGCAAATTTACTGACGTTGACCCTGAAATCGAGAGCCTGATAAGGCCCATCCGCCTTTGTGGCCTTGGAGCAACTGTTTGCATCGTCAAGCGAGCAGGTAAAGCTCGTATCTGTCAGCCGTGATATCGTCAGTCTGGGCGCATTGCCAGCCGTAGCATCAAAAACCCGCCCGCTTTGCTGGGAGACCGAGCCCTGGGCGACATTGCTCCAGCCCTGCCAAGCTAAATTCGCCTTACACTCTTTGGTATCACAAATATGGAGCCTTGCCAGATCAAAGGCTTTATACTGATTCCCCACAAGGCTGCCTAGCCATAAGCCAAAATCAGCCTGTAACGACGAGGCAAATAGGTGGTAGTTACCGACAGGCGCTGAGGCATTCATTGCCTTGACTGTAAACTTACCGGTAAATGGCTGTTCCATATAAGAGAACGAACCATTGGCCGGAATAATCCCTTCACTCCCACCCGCTTTAACAAACACGGCAAAATGATCCGGGTAGAAACGACCAATCTGAACCGTACTTTGATCTAAAGGTAACGATCGACCGTCAAGTTGATATCCCCCGTCGGCCTGAAGCCAGATGCTTCCTACCTCACTCCAGGTCAAGTCAGTTGTCTGCCATCCACTATCCGCAACCTTACCAATAAAGCTATAGTTTACCGTACCTCCGAGCTCTCCCCCTGCCGGCTTCTTGCTTGTGGTAGCAGTTGGAGATGCAGGCAAAGACGGAATAGATAGAGTAACAGGTGCTTTTATTGCCACTGTAGACCCTGTTGGGCGGTAGTAATTCTCCGTTACCTTCCTATTACTACACCAACGACTTCCATAAGCCTTGATATCCATTTTTTTTATCGCCGCTAGAATCGCTGGAAACTGAATCACCAGTTAACCAGATAACAGGTTTCATCCTAACCTCAAATTTCTCACCTGCTTTGGCAAAGCCTGGGCCACGGCTACTCGTACCAGAATGGTCCGCTTTATCTTTAGCCGGATTATTGATATCACAAAGCGCAAAAGTGTAAGGCCTCACATAAATAGTTGCACTGCCTTCCAACCCGGCACTTCCCGCCGGAAACAGGCTTTCGCATTCGCTATTCCCCTTGCAGTATTCATTTTTACCGAAAACGGGATCTTTAAGTGTAAAGGTCACCTTTCCGGCATCACTGTAGGCCAATGCCTTTTCAAGTTCAGCTTTACCACTGGTAAATTTAAATGGCTTGCTAATAGTAACTGCTGACTTGCCCGCTAACGGCGCATCATAACTCGTTGTTATCTCTATCGGCTTTGTTAGTGAGGTTGATAGTCAGTAATATATTCAGCCGTGCCACCTTCCGGCGTCGTGCAGGCAAGCACTCCAACAAAAACATCTTCTGGTTTACCGGCAATCAGCTCATCTTTTTTTTACCAACTGATGACTTAGGTAGCACTTCAAACCGATAGGGCATAAACGTAAAGGTCGACTGAATTGGCAATGTATTCTCCACCGACTCGGAGGTAGATGCCTTCAGTATGACTTTTCCAATTCCCATAGGTTTAACGTTCAGCTCCAGTACGCCATTGACTGCATTTTCTTGAGTTTGGTTACTGCCGTTAAACGTCAGGCAATTATTGCTCCCCTTACGCTGCAGACATACCGACTGCCCTGATGTTTTTTTTCAACAATCACAGAGCCATTAAAGGCAGTATCAACCGTATCGGGGCTCCCGTCTCCCGTAGTATCGAGCATCATGGTGGCGGTGTAAGACGGTCGGTTTTCATCACAGGTCAGGGCGTATTTTTCTGTTGGCACCATAATCAAATAGCGTTTGCTGGTAGTGCTTCCGCACTTGCTGCGCGTACCAATAATGGCGCCCGCCGAGAGCTCAATAACCGGAGCCGTTACGCCACCAAAAATATAGGCCCTATCTTTTTCCAGGTCTAAAGAACCCGCTCGAGGGTCCAGATAAACATAGCCATATAACTTTGCACGCTTCTCCATTTCCAGCTCGTCATCACTATTGCCACTGTCATAGTGACCAATGAGCAATAGGTTTTCACTGTTTCCCTGTTCATTGACGGTAGCTCTTTCTTCCAGCTTGGCTTTTTTTTAAAGTGAATTATCGTCTGATGAGTTTTACTGACTGCTATTTTTGAACGGTTTTCAACCTTAAGCTCTTTAATCCAATACTCTCCCGGAGCAAACGTCAGTGTCTTTCTATCCTTTACGATAACTTCCTTATATACGCCCGGCGAAATAGCACACGAGCTCCCACTCTCACACTTAAACTCATTCTCACTGTTTTTGAAATTCGCCAAGTCCGGGAAAAGATCAGCCTTTGTGTCGACAGGCGCACACTTCTCCATATTGCCCGAACCACCATTTGAGTTATATTTACATCCGGCAATATCTTGTACTTGAGGCAAGAAAGAGTACCCATGGCGCGGATCAATCGTAGAGACATAGGCCCCCCCGGCAATCGATAAATTCCCGTAGACATCCCCCTGATAATATTTATTTGACTGAACAACATCAGGGACATATTCACAAATATCAAACGTTTTTGGCTCGGGCACCTCAAAGGCAAAGAATCCGATGTTCTCGAACTGACCATGTCGACGGCTATCCAATATATCTTCATCAAATACAAAGCTGAATTTCTGCTTGGATAAGTTACAACGCCGCAACCATCCACCATCACCGCCAACACGCGTCTGCTTCTTTGTAATCACCCCAGGCTGGGCGGTAAATGCACGGGTAAAATAAAGCTCCAAATTCTGACATGAATCGGCCAGCGAGCCTTCCTGATTCAAACTGGCTTCGAATCCAAACTCGAACTTAGCCTGCTGGTTATTGACCACCGTTTCACCGGTTCCCGGCAAGCTGGCAAGAAAAGCGACTCTTCTGTCTTTGCTCGGCGCATAACTTCCCCTGCCCAGCTCCAAGGCCAAGTCGACTTTCTCTGAGGTGATCCCGCTAATCGCTGAGGTAGCAAAAATAGAGTTTTGATTTAAGGCCTGCAATTGGGTCAAAACCACCGGGGTTGCATTAAAGCTCCCGCCCCAGTCCGAAAAGCGAATATTCGTCTGCCAGCTACCCGATACGCCCTGCGCCTGATACGACTGGGTATCGGTATAACCCGCGATCACTTTCTTGCCATTAAAGTTGGCTATGCCGGGTTCCATGACCAGATAGCTGATCTGAGTCATTTGGGTTGAATCCCAGCCGTTTTCGGGATTCTTCTGCGAGAAGGTGACCGTCTTGGCATCCTTATCAACCCCGGTAACCACCAAAGTGGCTGGTTCGTCAGCGTCAGGGTCTGACGGGGCAATCGTCGGCATTAAAAAGACCAGCGGCGTGATCGTATAATTATTATCTAAAGAAATCGTACAGCTACTTGAGGAACAGGACTGAACCCCAAATTCATACAGGGCATCCGTGCTGTACTCCTTGTCCGGCTCAGGCAAGGGCAAACTAGCGCAGTTTCCTTCTGTCAGGCAGGTGCCAGAAACACTATTTCCTAGCACCCTGACATTGATATTGGGGTAAAACTTATCAGCGCCAACTTGATTTCGAATATTAATGTATGTCGACGAAATATAAGTACCATCAACACTATATTCTAGCCTGCCAAAGATATTTCTGGAGTTATAAGAGTCTTCGTTGACAAATTTGACCTGAATTTGATGTTCTTTTCCGTCATTAAGGTACTTCGTCTCATTGATACCCTTCCGTAACCGAAATAGTCATCATCATCCGTCCATATAGGATGATAATAATAGTCACCTTCAATTCGAATCCGGTTACTGCCATTGGATACCAGATTAGCTGTAATACAAAATCCATTTTTTTTGCATTGACGACAGCCCCATTACGCAAGCACTGCGAAGCCTGCGTGACAGCACTTGAGAGACTAAGAAAAAAAACAAAGAGGCAATATAAGAAAACGGTTTTGCTCATTTTAATACGCTTTCTCATAGCAAATCCTTTGCCCAGGTTTCCTGAATTCGAGTTGTCGCAAATTTTCCGCTACCGCAGGTTGCGCTGCTTTCTAGTTGATATTTATAAGAGGCTGGTGTTCCGGAACCATACTTATGTCGGGTACAAACCACCTTTATTTTCTGGCACTGAAATAGAGAGGCGTCAATGTCATTATATGATTTACGATTACTTGAGCCGCCTTCTGAACACGCATTAGGATCAGAGGCTTTCTGCCCCAGCGGAAACAACTTGCTCAGCACATACTCGTTGCCCGAGTGCGCGGCAAACCATGCCCGAGTCGCAAACACTTCCCGCGAGGTCATATCCTGCCCGGACCAATCAATCCGGATCATTGCCGCCGCAAAAGCCGCCATCACGGTAATAATAAAAACCGAGACAATCAATGCACTGCCACGTTGCTTGCTATAGAACATTGATCACCTGCACCGTGTGGTTGTAGTTGAAGGCTTCGCCGGTACTGCCTTTTTCGATAGCCAACGATATGTGCACCATGCCGTTATTCTGCAGGCCTGCACCTTCAGCCACGAACTCGACAGACTTTACATCCTCGGCAATTCGGTTCCCCTGACGAGTCAGCAGACTTCCAGCCAAGCAATATTCGACTTTATCGCCATAGATATAAGCCCGCTGGGCCGGTGATGAATACAATAGCTCCGAGCCTGCATTCACGGTCAGCTCACCTTGCTCTGCGCCATCAGTCACAGAACGAATAGGGTTACGCTTTGCGTCATACTCTGCGGGCGAAGGCAAACCGACAGCCAAAACAAGATCAGCTTTGGTATCAATCGCTTTCCAGTCGTTAACAGAACCCACCGCCGGGATGACACTGATCATATTTGTCTCAGGACTTCCTTGGTAAAAACCAGAATACCGAACCGGATAGAACGACAGGCAAGTTCCCTCATTAGAGGTCGATACGCTATTGGGCGCTGCATGGCGGATTTCCCGGGTTATTTTTTTTCCAATGCAAATCGCGCAATAGCCTGCGCACGGTCACGGTTGACGGTATCGACATAACCCTGTGCACCCAGCTGTAAATAACTACCTATTGCCAATGAAATAATCCCAAGGATCACCAAGGCCATCACCATTTCAATCAGTGTAAAACCTTTCTGCCGCCTCATCAGTAATTGCTCCTGTAGGCAACAAAGTCATACTTGCCATACCGGCCCGTATCGACCTCGACATCAATGCGTTTATGCTGATGCGGAAAAGCATCATTCGGGTAGGCGGTGTTTAAAGATGTATCGTAGCTGACAGCAATTTTTACCGTCATATTCAAATAACGATCATTCTGACCTTGGTCGTCTTTTAGCAGGTTTTCAATGAAGCCGCGCCATGGATATTGGCTACTGCTATATCGCTTGCCACACAGGGATAACTCCCCCCAGCAACCGTGAAAGTCATCAACGTCATCGGCAATAGATACCATGAGGCCCCAGCCGAGCCTATTACCACTAACCGGATCGACGTATTCAAAATACTCTTTGCTTGTGCCGTCATCTTGTCGTTCATCTCTGGGCCAGCTGCCCGACGTTTCCGGCTTAGTGCACGCCTGAGCCCCTGTCTCTCCGCAGCGCACTGCACTGTCTCCGAAGGGATCAGAATTTTCATCAAACTTACGCGACAAAACTTCGTTGAGGAATGCATTGCCAATCGCGGCGGCACGGGCCTGATAATAAGGCGTTGCCGAGCGCTCAACCTGAGGAAACAAGAAACTGGTGAGGGTTATCATCGCAATGCCCAAAATCACGATAGTGATAATACCCTCAATCAAGGTAAAGCCCGCTTGTCTGGAGCCCTGTCTTACGACTTGTCTTGCATGCAGAGACTTAGCAACCGGCATAAATGTACCCTTCTTGATTGATACACATCGTGGTTTGCTCATTGGCACCAGAACGGAAGGTGATCTTACAACCTGAACTACTGCGACAGGCATTTACCCGTTTTTCATTCTCGCCCGTACCGGTAAAATAAAAAGGTTGACCCAGCATATCAAAATACAAATTTTCAACGGCAAGACCTTCGGCAGACAGACTCAGGTTATTATCCGCAGCCGTTAGCGCAGGCGGCATTCCCGGCAGGACGTTATCACAGCGCGGACTTCCCAAATAGCCCGGAGATATCTGCAAGGAATAACAGGAAGCATTGGCATCATTGGCAGAGGTGACTAGGTGGTTCATTGACAGGATTTGCACTTGTCTGGCGATAGATATCGCTTGGTCGCGATTCAGGTGGGCATCGAAGCTGCTGCGGCCTATCATTTTCGAGGTTGCTGTGGCGCCTAGTATTCCAACGAGAATAATCACAACCACCAGCTCAACCAATGTAAAACCTTGCTGGCGATTTTTCATTCGATCCCTACCAGAATTAACTTTAACTATTTTCCGAGCCGCTTTAATAAAGAAAGCGCTGAAAATAGGCTCATAAGAGCCCCATTTGATCAGTTATTACAACCGCTTGTGTCGATAGTTGTTTTAGCCGCTTTATCAGCAGTAGACGCTGTGGCTTCACTGTATTTGACATAACATTTGGTTGCTATAACGTTGGCATAATTTAGAGTACCAGGTTTCTTACCTTTCAGTGTAAATGCACCATGGCTTGTTGTATTCGGGGCAGTCCCTTCAGTTCCAAAAGCCATCACCCAATCATCAGAATCAAGGCCAGTCACTGCCAACTTGATTCCAGTTTCTGCTGCAGTCGGATAACCATAATGAGTTTTAATTCCTTCCACATCGGCAGCCGGACTATCACTTTTCTTTCCTGAATCCTTGCCTGTTAACGCAGCTTTACCAAATACGATTGATGCACCACCATCGATACCACCTTTCAGGCCCTGTAGCGATGCGATACGCGCATCATCCTGGAAGTTCATAAACTTAGGTGCAGCGGTTACCGCCAGAATACCCAAAATTACAATCACAACGACTAGTTCAATTAGCGTAAAACCGCCCTGACGTTTCATAACTCACTCCTATTTATTTCAAATTGACTTCGACGCGGCCTAAAGCCGGCTTATACGTAAATGAATGTCCGCCCTCAACGTCAGTTGAGCCCGCTCCATTCGTTCCGGCCGAAGCCAGTTGGTAATAACGACAAAGCTTTGCTGTATTATCAGTACCGGCTTTAACGTAAAACAAATAATTCCCACTCACCGCATCACGACTGCTGGTTGTTGCCAGTGGTGGATTCTGTAACAGATTCTCTAGCAACACCTGGCAGTCTGTTGCATTGATAGCACCGACATCAGAAGTGCCGTTTTTCAATGCATAGGGATAACCATCACGTACAGTTTTATCTGTTGTTGCCTTGGTCAGCAAAAAGTCGGTGCCATCGTAGTCCACCAGATATTGCCCACTGCTATCGGCAGGGCGGCCATTGGCTTCCCACTGGGCACGAGCAGACAAAACTGCCGTAGCAAAACCACCAGCGACGCCTTCAATCGAGGCTTTCTTGGCTTCATCGGTTACCTGTAGAAAACGAGGCAGTGCTGTTGCCGCCAGCAGGCCGACAACAATAATCACAATAACGAGCTCTACAAGGGAAAAACCGTGTTGATTTTTCATTATGATACTTCTCTATTCGTCATGAAAACGACGCTTAATCCGTCAAAAAGCCGTTAATGTGTATTGTCTCATTTTTATAAAATAATTCCAGCCAATTACCGTCACTTACTTGGTAATAACAGGAATTATATCGAGCTGATCTCATTTCTTTTTTTTGAGTCAAAACGAAGGTACGATACAGCCCCGCTTCTTGATGCCAACAAATCCCACATTCTTCGACAGTCAATGCCATTACCATTAAGTACAATGGGCCAACCACGAGCAGTAAATTCGACATTCATTCCCGCAATATCTAACTGCGCAGGCTTGTCTTGAAGCTCCCACCGCTGACGAAGCGTTGATGCACTTTTGTAAAAGGTTTGCTTCAAAACATTGAGCTTAGTGTGCTCGGCTTCTTCCTTGATTTCGATCCCTTGCACCAACATGCTGGTGACAATAAAAGAAACACCACAAAACCAAATAAAATATTGGAGACGTTTTTTTTGTTGCTGGTTAAACGCCTCTAGCCACATCGAGCAGACCCCACATCGGTAAGAAAATCCCCAGAGCCAATAGCAGAACCATGATTGCCACTATAAGCAATAAAAGCGGCTCTATCCGGGCAGTCAGGGTCTTCAGATCATAATCGACCTCCCGATCATAAAAATCGGAGACTTCGAGCAATAGGTTATCAACCTGACCAGTTTCTTCACCAACAGCTATCATCTGCAACACCAGTGGTGTAAACACCCCAGACTGGCTGGCAGTACTGGTAATCGTATTGCCGCCTCAATACCATTTTTCATCTCTATCAGACGGTTTTCCAGAAAGCGGTTTCCCAAGGCTTCGGCGGCCATCTGAATCGCCTGATTCAAAGGCACGCCGGCACGGATCATCAGGGAAAATGTACGCGAGAAACGCGATAACTGTGCCCGGTTAACGATACCGCCGACAACAGGCACTTTTAGCCGCCACTTGTCCCACTTTTCATGACCTGCCGGTGTTTGTCGCCACATTCGGATCCCGATCCAACTTGCTATTAACGCCCCTAGCAACAATGGCCAGTAGTTGACGAAAAAGTTGGAACTGGCGATCAAAATCCGGGTCGGCAACGGTAAGTCGACCCCGAAACGGCTGAACATAGAGGTGAACTGCGGGATCACCTTGACGTTCAGCACCACCATTGCCAGCATGATTGCCGATATCACGAACGTCGGATAACGCATCGCCGACTTGATCCGGCGACGGGTTTCCATTTCCTGCTCAAAATAGTTCGCCAGCTGCAACAATGATTCATCCAGCCGACCGGTATTTTCGCCGACATGGATCATCGATACATACAATTCAGAAAACACCCGAGGGTGTTGTTTCATCGCCACCGAAAGCGGACGGCCATTGGTAAGCTCATCGGATACGGCATCTAGCGATTCTTTCATCAATGGATGGGCCGAGCTCTGACTCAGCCCTTTTATTGCCCTCAACAAAGGCACACCGGCCTTAGTCAGGCTATAGAGCTGGCGACAGAAAATCACCAGCACTTCCAGAGGAATACGACTTTTGAACAAAGACTGGAGATCCAGCCCCTGCCCTTGGGCTTTTCCCTTACGAATTTCCAACGGGATGATGCCCTCCCTCATCAGAAGATCGGCTGCCGCATCCTGGCTTGCGGCTTCAATTTGCCCGCGCTTTAAGCCACCTTGGTTATCACGCCCGCGATAGTTGAATATCGGCATACAAACTCACTCCTACCGCGCAATTACAGCACTTGGCCATCATTGAAATTATCGACATTAAAATCAGCGGTATTCAATTCACCTTCACCCAGCAGCAAGACTTCCTCGAGGCTAGTACGTCCCTCAAGAGCCAGATCCATCGCTGACTCAATCAGCGGCTTATAACCTTTGGCATTTCGGGCAATTTGACTAAACAGGACCGCATCATTGGCACGCAATGCATCCATCATTGGTTGATCCAATTCAAGCAGTTCGAATACCCCTATTCGTCCTTTATAGCCAGTAAAGTTGCAACTCTGGCAGCCTCTGCCTTGGCGGTAATCGTTGTGTAAATGCTGCGGGAAGCGCGCCTTCAGCCATTGCTGTTTGGCCCCATCAAGCTCGTCACTTTCGCCGCAATCGTTACATACCCGGCGAACCAGTCGCTGAGCCAGTACGGCTCGTACCGCACTGGCAACCAGATAGCCCGGGGCCTCCATATCCATCATCCGTAGTGCACTGTCGATAGCATCATTTGTGTGCAGGGTAGACAGAACCAAATGGCCAGTCAGTGCCGAACGCAGGCCAATTTCGACCGTTTCCTTATCTCGCATCTCACCCACCAGAATAATATCGGGATCCTGACGCAGGAACGTTCGCAGGATAGATGAGAACGTCAGACCAATCTTGCTATTTACCTGTACCTGATTGACTCGGGGCAGGCGGTATTCCACCGGATCTTCTGCCGTGATCAGCTTTTTACCCGGTTTGTTCAGTTCACTGAGAGCACCATATAAAGTGGTGGTTTTACCGGATCCTGTCGGGCCAGTCACCAGGATCATTCCATGTGGTCGTTTAAGCTGGCGACGAAAACGCGGCAGCAGATCACCGGGCATACCGATCTGTTCCAGGCTCAGGATACCTGCCGACTGATCAAGCAGACGCATCACGACAGACTCACCATGCTGAACCGGCATCGTTGATACGCGGACATCAACCGAGTGGCCGCGCACTTTAACGTTGAAGCGGCCATCTTGCGGCAAGCGCTTCTCTGAAATATCCAGTCCGCTCATGAGCTTCAGGCGCAGTACCAAAGCCGCGGATACACTGGCCTCATTAAGCAAAGTTTCATGCAGTACACCATCGATACGCTGGCGAATACGCAGCACATCTGTGTCCGGCTCGATGTGAATATCAGAAGCGCCAACCTGGATTGCATCTTCAAACAAGGAGTTGATCAGTTTAACAACTGTCACTTCATCGTTATCCGAATCATCGAAGCCAAAACTATAGTCCGAACCACTCTGATGTTCGGCCTGCAGCTGTTCGGCGAACGAGACTATTTCCTGGGTCCGACGGTAATAACGGTCAAAAGCGGCTATCAACTGGCGCTCTGGTGCAATTACCAGTTCAACACGGTACTGTGTCAACTGATCGTAAACGGCTTCCTGAGCCGCCAAGTCTGCCGGATCGCTCATCGCTACTCGGACGGTATCACCCCGAACCCCAATCACCAGAGCACGAAGACGGCGGGCGTGAACCTCAGACAGTAAAGACACCGAATCGATATCAACCGACACCCGGGTAAGATCCACTAGCGGAATATCAAGTTGACGGGACAGAAAAGAGAGCATCTGCTGCTCGCTCAAAAATCCCATACTGATCAGGGTATCTCCCAACTTTCGCCCGGTCGTCTGTTGTTTGCCCAACGCCTGCTCAAGCTGATCCTGTTTAACAATCCCTTCTTCTACCAGCAAGTCACCAAGACGCTTTCTTAATCTGATTTGCATGCGCTTAGCCCTCCCGAGCCTCAAGCAGCGCCAGGCGCTGTTGAATAAACTTTTGTGACTGCTGCGAAATTCGCCCCATTAACAATGCCTGTTTATAGGCATCGAGGGCTTTTTCGGCTACTTCGCTACGCTCCAGGGCAATACCTAGCCCCAGCCACCAGCGACCATCGTAAGGCTCTTCTTTGACCAGCAACTGATAGCTGCTCATTGCCAATTCATTATTATTGAGCTGCTGAGCCAATGCACCGCGCATTGCCAAGTAGCCACTATGACTTTTTTTTCTGGCAGGCGACTCAATACATTCAGGGCAGCCTGCTGCTGAGATTCATTGACCAACAGTCTAGCCATAGTCAAACGCAAGTCAGGTTGCTCGCCATCGAGCTTCAGTCCGTCTTGCAAAGTCGCAACAGCCTTGCGGGTCTCGCCCCGTCCGTAATACAACGCCGACAACTTCTGTCTAGCCTTGACCCATTCCGGCTGATATTTCAGAGTCTGCCTCAGGTAACCAATCGCTTTGCGACTATCCCCTGATTTCAGGGCCTTCTGCGCTTTCTTGTACTCCACATTGGCGAGCTGTGCGGCATCGAGCTCAACGGTTTCAATCGTCAGTTCTTCAGCAGATCTATCTTCATCGTGCTCGGCCGATTGAGCATTGAGATTTTCTTGTTTAGGTGTCTTATTGACTTCAGAAACCGGCGGCTTCACTGCAATAACCGGCGGCTTAACCTCGTTTTTCACTGAAACGGCTTGTTTGGTAACAGGCTTCGGTGTGTTCGGCTTTGCTATCTTCGGCTTTACCTCTGAGTTAGAGCTGGTTGGCTGTATCTCAATATTTTTGGCTTTACTGACAGCAATGGGTTGCCGCGATGCTTCTGGTACAGTTTCCGGAACGGCTTCCAGTCCTGCATCGAATTCAATATCAGGCTCTACAACCATCGCGACTGCGACAGGGTTTAGCTCGGGGGCCGGCTTAGCCGTTGCCGACTCCACACTGACAACCTCTTCTTTCGGATTGCTGAGCTGGCTTTGAGAGCCAAGCCACCAACCCATTCCACCGGTTACTACCGCGATACATAGGCCAGCAATCATCCATCGTGGTCCATTGTTCTGCGGAACCGGTTTAACAACGGCGGCTTGCAGCGGCAGGGAAGTCGATGAACGATTGCTATGTTGTTGGCTCAAAGCGTTAAGCTTTTTGTTTATCTCGCTCATGCTCAGTGCCACCCCCATAGTACCGGGTACGTCCATTTAGCTGACGCGCCCCTAATGTATCTTTAACTGCCATCAAAACTTCTTTGCGACCTACTAATTGAGTGTTGCTGCTACATGCTGCAATTAACGCTTTATGACAAAGCTGATTGATAAGGCGGGGGATCCCCTGGCTGGCTTTCCAAATCTCACGATACTGCGCCAGCTCGAACAACACATGTTCGCAGCCAGCGCTACCTAGACGAAATTCGATATAGGAAACCGTCTCGGCCAAATCCAACGGGCGCAGACAAGCCCGGAATGTGATCCGTTGCCTGAGCTGGCGCATATGGTGCTGGCTAAGCCTTTGATCTAACTCTGGCTGGGCCAGCAAAACAATATGCAGCAACTTCTCATGTTCTGTCTCCAAATTGCCGAGCAAGCGTAGGGCCTCCAATGCATCGTCTGGCAATGCCTGTGCTTCATCGAGCAGTACCACCACAGACTTACCCGCCGCTTTACGTGCAATCAGCGCGTGCTGTAGCCGCTCTATCAAGGCAGTGTTGTCACCCTCAGCCTGAATGGCCAGCTCCCGAGCCAACGCGAGCCGTAACTCATGCCCATTGGCTGCTGGCGTTGGCAGGTACGCCAGCTCAAACTGTTCCGGCAATTGGTTAATCAACATTCGGCAAACTAGGGTTTTTCCTGTTCCGACCTCACCGGAGATCTGAATGATGCCTTCTCCCATTTCCAATGCCGCCAGCGTGGTCTGGATAGCCTCCAAGTGTGGCGGTAAGGCATGAAACAACGCCGTGTTCGGGGTCAAAGAAAAAGGCAGCTCATTAAGGCCAAAATACGACTGATACATGGCTTACCCTTCTTCAGGGAACCATTCGGTTATCAGGGCGCGGGAGCGCTCAATTTCCTTCTGCCAAGTCTGCTCGCCGACAACGGTTGGTTTTAGCAAGATCACCAGCTCAGTTTTGGTCTGGAGCTTGTTTACATTACGGAACAAGTGGCCAAGCATAGGGATATCTCCCAACAACGGGACTTTCGAGACCTGATCACTGGTAGCCGATTTCATCAAGCCACCAATCACCACAACATCACCGGAACGAGCATGAATAACCGAGTCAGATTCTCGCACCGAGCTTTTGGCCAGAGGCAACTTGTAGGTACCAAAGGTTTCGCCCAGCTCGATAGTCTGGACTTCCGTTTCCACATCAACCACAGCCGGGTGAACATGCAATAGCACTCCGCCTTCGTCATCAATTTGTGGGGTCACATCCAGAGATATGCCAGAGAAAAAGGGCGTGAGCTCAATATCTGGCGAGGCTGTACCGCCATCACTGTTCACTTCACCACCGGAAATATCGGTGACAAAATACTGGTCTCCTCCAACCTTAATCACGGCTTTCTGATTATTGGCAGCCGTTACGCGAGGGCTGGACAGCACGTTCAGATCTCCCTGGGTATCTAGGAAGCTCAATACGGCTTCAAAATTTCCATCCTTGATAGTGACATTAGTTTGCCCGCCAAGCAGGCTGGAAATAGCATCGCCACCCGGTAGGGCCTGGATCGGGTCGGTCGTCGGACGCCCAAAAATAATGTCAGTGCCGCCAATGGTCTTGGTGATATTACTCCAGTTAATCCCTTGCTGATAACCGTCACTCAAGGTCACTTCCATGATTTTCGCCTCGAGTACCACCTGGCGCTTCAGGCGCTGCTGCGAAATCCCTAGAAACTCTTTCACTTCACGCAATTCATTAGGGAAAGCACGTACCGAGATCAGGCTAGCCTGTGGAGAAACCACAATGCTTCTTCCCTGACCGCTGCCGATCATTGCCTGAACCGCTTTTTCCAACTGCTGCCAGAAGTCGCTCTCGGAAGTGGTTTCAATTGTCGTACCACCAGTGCGGCTATTGCTATTACTCGAGTTATTGCCACTATTGCCGTTGCTATTACCGCTACTATTACCGCTACTATTACCGTTGCTACTACTGGACGAGTTCGAATCACTGCTCGAAATCGAACCTGTCGTTAGAGACGTCAGCGATACGCCACGGCGTTTTAACTGCAGATAGTCAACCGGGATCACCTCAGTACGTAGCGTGGCCGGAAATATCTGGATAATGTTGCCCTTGCGCGTAGTGCTATAGCCGTAGATATTCGACACGACATCAAGCACCTCACCCAGCGTCACATCGCGTAGAGTCAGGGAAATTCGTCCTTTGACCTCAGGGTGAAGCACCATATTGAAAGGGGTGCCTTTAACCAGGCTGCCAAAAAAAAGCGCGGGCATCGACATTTCGGGCATTTACACGAAAGCGCTTTTCCATTGCTGTATTGGAAACATAATCCGAACTGTCCAACGCTGGCATCAGATCAGCACTCACTGCCGACGGCAGATCGACCAGCGGGCGGCTATTGGCTTCATTAGCCGCCTCATTCAGCGCCCCTTTGACTTCAACAGGATCCCGGTGCCCCATATTGGTTGAACAACCAACCAAGGACGTGATCATGATCCCAACTATTAATCCACGCATGTTAACCACTTCATTCTTTTAATTTGCTTTCACAATGTCGGCAAATAGCTCCAGACGCCATTTTTTTTACCGCCGCGTGTTACTGTGACATGATCATCCTGAATGTCCGTCAAGGTGTAACCGCTGACTCTTTCTCCTCGTTCAACGGACACATTATTCAAAATCACCGTGCAGGTACTCAACTCACTACAAACAATCCCCTGTAGCTGGGGCAACTTGGTCTTGGTCACGGTGCGCTTTTGGGCCGGTGCCTGCCAGCCTAGAGGTGCCGTTGGATCCTGACTAGCACGTGCATTGCCTGCGAGTATTCCAAGCAAGGCAATAGCAACAAATCCTAATTTAACCACCAATGAAATCCTTACTCTCGCCTAATGTATAAACAACCAACTCAATATCAGCCCAAGGGTACTTATCAACCTGGTAGCCCAAACTCCGCCAGTAATACTTAACCGGCAGCGCTTCAAGCTGTGCCAAATAACTCACGACATCAAAGTAGCGTCCGCGCAACGTCAGGCGAACCGGATGAATGTAATACCCTTCATCTTTACCGTTGATTAGCTGTACCGGTGACTGCGATTCCAGCGACACCAGCTTCAGACGTTCCGAACGCTGAAGTACCTGCTCCATCAACCCCGACATCTGTACAGGTGTCACCAAGCTGGCCACCCGTCCCTGCAGCTCTTCGTCAAGTACCGAGTTTTCCTGCTCCAGCCTGTCAATTTTTCGTTCGACATCCTGGTTAGGGTTAGCCTTTAGCTTGCGTTCAATCATGATGATCTGATTGGCGCTGCTGGTTATTTCATTGACAACAGAAACAACCTGTTGCTTGGCGGATGTCAGCGCCTTGATTTGCGGCTCAATAAACATCACAAAGCCGACAAATAACAATGCGATCCAACCTGACAGCAAAATCATCCACTGCTCACGGCGAGTCAGCACATCAAAGCGCTCGCTTAATCTCTGCCAGCCATTCATTGCTTATCCTCTCTCGCAGATAGTACTGGCTTTGTCGGTATTGCCGCTCCACGCTCGGCCAACAACTTAAACGTCACGACATTTTGCTTATTACGTCCCAGCGACATCAGCTGAAAACGTCGGTCAGACAGCTCAGAGTAGCCTTTAAATGCCTTAAGCCAACTCGGTACCGAATCCGGCGTCCGGGCCAAACCTTCCAAATCCAGCTGCTTGCCTGTTATCCGAATATGATTGAGGGAAATATTTCCGCTTGCCGCATCCGATAATTGCCGTAGTAAACCGGCGTAGCCAACCTGCAAACTGTCATCATGCATTTCTATCGCTTTCAGCGTGGCCTGTTTGGCCACTAAGTGTTGTTCCAGCTCACCGGCCAACTCGACCTTCAATGGACTAGGTATATGTTTGGCCAAAGCCGTTTTAGCACGGTCGAGCTCTGATTGCTTGCTGTCCAAACGGCTTCTTTCTGCCGCCAACTGTTGCTGCTGTTGATAAGTATGCCAACTGTACCAGCCTGCCATCGTGGCCATCACCACAACGGCCAATACCCAGCTAAGCACCACATTTTGCAACGTTAGCAGTTGAGTTTGTGGCTTAAGGGCGTCGCTATATAAATTGATGCCAGCCCCTTCGGGCTCCATCAGTGCAGCCTGTGCAATACGGGCAGCATTGCTTGTCAGTACCTGATGCTGCGGCGTTATTGCAGCGACAGCAACACTCAGACGCTGGCTCAGTTCTGCCGCTAAAGCACTGTCATCATCGTCGTCACAAGAGATCAATAATTGTGTAATAGGTGAATCACGTAACTGTGCGCTCAGGAAATCTAGCGAACGCTGTAATTCGAGAGCCAGACCATCCAGTTGCAGACTATTGCCGATATCTCCCGCCTGTTTCTCGTCAAGCAAAGGAGATGGAAAGCCACGTAACTGGCGCTGAAAGCACATTGCCTGCTGCTTGAAAGCAGTTAACTGCAAACTGGCATTACGGCGACAGTGCAATACTAGTTGACTAAGAGAAGGAGCGGTTAACTGACCCCATGCCACTTCCTCGGCAGAAATAGACACCACCTCGCAGCCTGTATCGCTACAGATCCGGATCAATTGCTCAACCTGGGCCCGGTTAGTGACAAAAACCTGCAAACGATCTTTTAGCGGGGCCGGAAAACCATCGGCCACCAGTTCAAGCGGTGATTCATTGACTAAGTCTTTGACCAAAAAGGGCAGGGCCGTCGAATACTCCTCGCGAGGCAGCTCCGGCTTCTCGATTAGCATGCTCTGATATAAACCATGGCCGAGCACCAAGCGTAAAGCACAACCATCCAGCTGGTGCTTTGCAAGCAGAGACGTTATTGCCGCAGCCCACTCACCAGCCGTCGAAGTAGCAATACTTTCTGTTATCCATTCCTGTCCAGATTCATGAACTACTGTGATGGAATCAGCAAAGATGGCCAAACAGGCCTGTTTATTGCGGCTTTTCTTTTTAAAGTACCGATTAAGCAAAGATTTAGATTTCATGGAACTCCAGCACTGCTCACAAAATACACATATTTTGCTACGGAAAAGCGCTAATAACTAGCAGTCGTCAATAATTTGACCATTATAACGAGCTTTTATTGATAACATAGTATTATTTACTGCTAGCCGTTATCGCCTAAACAACGTTTTTCCCATCTTGTTTCTTTCTTTTGGGTCATTTTTAACAGAGACTTCCGCGGCAAAGAAACGTCCCTGTCCGCCTTGAACACCCAACTGTTTCAATACCCGCCATTCCTTTTCATTTTCCACACCGACAGCGATAACCTGTGCGTTTGAGTTTGCACATGCCCCCAGCATACTTCTGACAAAAAGTTGATTTTCCTGCCGTTGGTCAATTTCACGAACCAGTCCGCGGTGTAGCTTTATATAATCAGCCTTTATATCCTTGATGTAGTGGGTACTAACAATGGTTCGTCCGGCTTGATCAACCACCAGCTTACAGCCAAGGCCCACCAACATTCGGACCACGGGTCGCATTGCATCAAGGTGCTTGACCAATCCGCTTTCCGCAATTTCAAACGACAGACGATTTAATACCGTACGAGGAGTTTGCAGCAGCTCATCGCGAAGCCAGCGGACGAACTCTTTTTCCAATAACGCTTCGACACTGACATTGACCGACAGGGAGTCACTCACTGGGCGGCTTTTTAATAACTGAAGAGTCTGGCTAATGACCTGTTTGTCCATCCGGGCGCTAAATCCGACCTGTTCTACTGCAGTTAAAAAAAACGTGACGCTTTAATTAATACGCCATTTTCATCTTGGATCCGCGCCAGCAGCTCACGATGAATAATGGTTTCGTCATCCAACGCTAAAACTGGCTGTTGATATAAAATCGGCCCGCCACTGTTAAACACGGCATCCAGCAAAGTACGCCAACGAACATTGCCACGGGCATCTTCGTACTGCTGTTCTTTCTGGAAGGCATACCAGCTGTTGGTGCCCTGAAGCTGCGCACTGCGCAAAGCCATATCGGCTTCATCCATAACCCGGCCGCGACGCTCACCGCTAGAACAGAATGTCACCCCGATATGGCACCAGTTATCCTGCTGCAATGGCGGTACCGGAACCAGCCTCTCTAGTGCCTTTAATAGCTGATTGGTAAATAGCTTGATCTCTTTTGTCGACTGCTGAGATC